>JGI26260J51721_1000974_pt1 | contig 12562 bp, 10 predicted proteins | sample SaaInlV_120m_DNA_4_FD_51721 | JGI IMG/M metagenome (IMG submission 51721)
CGCACAGCGGCACTCGTGTTATTGCGTAAAGTAAATGGGGGCCTGTCCGGCACATAGATGACTGACGCAAAATTTTTATCCTTTGAGGGCATAGACGGCTGCGGGAAATCCACCCAAGCCAAGCGTCTGGCTGCCCATCTCACCACTGCGGGCCAAGAGGTGGTGCTCACCCGTGAACCGGGGGGCAGCCCGGGGGCGGAAGCCATACGCCAGCTCTTGTTGACCGGCGCCACCGACAAATGGAGTGCTGAGACAGAGCTTCTATTGTTCACCGCTGCAAGGCGCGATCACCTTGAGCGCACCATCACCCCAGCCCTATCCGCGGGCAAGATGGTCATCTGTGATCGCTTTGCCGACAGCACCCGTGTCTATCAGGGCGCAACCCGCGGCGATCTGCGCGGCAAGGTCGATCAGCTGCACAGCGCGATGATTGGCCGTGAGCCAGATCTGACACTCATCATTGATGTCGACCCTGAAATTGCCCTCGCCCGCGGATTGGCGCGCAACTCAGGCGAGGATCGCTTTGAGGATTTCGGCCTGCCGTTCCAACAACAACTGCGGGCGGGTTTTCTGGCACTTGCGGCGCAGTATCCGCAACGGTGTCGCATTATCGATGGAAATCGCAGCCCGGAGGCGATTTTCACTGATGTATTGGCACTGGCGACGTCATGAGTGATCTGCCACAAGCCGATCGCATTGCCGGCCTGCCTCACCCCTGTGAAACCGAACTTTTATTCGGCCATGATGCCGCTTGCGCACAGGTCTTGGAGGCCTTCAACGGTGACCGGATGCATCATGCTTGGATGCTGACCGGTCCCAAAGGGATTGGCAAAGCCAGCCTTGCCTATCATATCGCACGTTTTTTGCTTACCGCCGAGCCCGCCGGAGACAGCCTCTTTGGCGCGTCGCCACCAGCGACAAGCCTATTCGTGCCCGCAGATCTTCCGGTGGCGCGCCGTATCCGGGCGGGATCGGAGCCGGGCCTATGTGTCTTGCGCCGGCCCGTGGATGAAAAAACCGGCAAGCTGAAGACCGTGATCCCCGTCGATACCGTGCGCGAATTGCGCCGGTTCTTCAGCCTCTCAGCCGGGGGCAATGGTCGGCGGGTGGTGATTGTCGACTGCATTGATGAGATGAATGCCAATGCGGCCAATGCGTTGCTCAAAGTTCTGGAAGAGCCACCGCAAGATGCGGTTTTATTGCTGGTGACACATCAACCAAGCCGGATTTTGCCCACCATTCGTTCGCGCTGCCGCACCCTGGCCTGCGCGCCTCTGTCGCCACAGGATTTGCAGCGCGCCTTTGCGCAAGCCTTGCCAGAACAGGCGTTTGATCCGGGCTTAACTGCCCTAGCGGCAGGCTCTGCGGGACAGGCTGCAGAGCTGTCGCTCACCCATGGCACGGACACCTATGGCGCGATTGTGAGCCTCTGCCACGGCTTGCCGCAGCTCGATCGCAACGCTCTGCTGAAATTGGCCAATTCTACAGGCCGCGCCACTGATGGAAAACTGGAACAACTTCTCGATCTGCTGGATCTATTCCTCGCCCGTCTGGCCCGCGCTGGGGTAAGCGCGCCCGGTCAAGAAGCGGCGCGCGGTGAGGCGGAGGTCTTCGCGCGTCTCTGCCCCGGACCCGCGGCCGCCCGAATTTGGGCAGATGCCCAGCTTGAGCTCAGCCAAAGAGCCAGGCAAGGCAAAACAGCGAACCTTGACCCCAGTTCGCTGATCTTAGATATGGGATTAAAGATAGAAGAAACCGCGTCTAAAATTTTGCGCGAGAAAGGTCTTTCGTGATCGAGGCGCCAAAACTGACCGACAGCCATTGCCATCTTGATTTTCCAGATTTTGAGGGCGAGCTGGACCAGATCATCGCACGGGCGGCCGAGGCCGGCGTGCACCGTATGGTAACCATTTGCACACGCCTGCGCCAAGAGCCCCAAGTGCGCGCCATTGCTGAAACTCATGCGCCGGTCTTCTATGCGGCCGGCACCCACCCGATGAATGCCGACAAAGAGCCATTGGCAAAGGTCGAAGAGTTGCTCGCTCTGGCGGCGCATCCGAAGTTTGTCGCCATCGGCGAAACCGGATTGGATTACCACTACACCGCCGAGAGTGCCAAAATCCAAAAGCAATCCCTGCGCGTTCATATTGAGGCCGCTCAAAAAAGTAACCTGCCTCTTATTATCCATGCGCGCGCCGCTGATGAGGATATGGCTGAAATTTTAGGGTCCGAATATCGCAACGCACCCTTTAACTGCGTCATGCATTGTTTCAGCTCATCACCCGAGCTTGGGCGCGCGGCTTTGGATTTGGGGTTTTATCTGTCCATGTCCGGCATCGCCACATTCCCAAAATCACAAGAGGTGCGCGACATCTTCGCATCGGCTCCTTTGGACAGGATTTTGGTGGAAACTGACGCCCCCTATCTCGCCCCGCCGCCCTTTCGCGGCAAGCGCAATGAGCCAGCCTATACCGCCTTCACCGCGCAGGTTGGTGCGGATGTCTTTGGTCTCTCTTTGTCGGAATTTGCCGCCCAAACAGAGGCCAATTTCGAGCGCCTCTTTTGGAAAGCTGCATGACGCGCCGGGTCACTATATTGGGCTGCGGTTCCTCCGGCGGCGTGCCGCGTTTGGGGGGCAATTGGGGGGCTTGTGATCCAAACAATCCCAAAAATCGCCGGCAACGCTGCTCCATATTGGTTGAGCAATCCGGACCAGAAGGCACAACGCGCGTTCTGATCGACAGCTCGCCCGATTTGCGGACGCAATTGTTAACCGCGCAGGTGGGCACATTGGACGCCGTGGTTTACACCCATGCCCATGCAGATCACGTGCACGGGCTGGACGATCTGCGGATGATCGTCATCAACATGCGCCGCCGCCTGCCGGTTTGGGCGGATGGGCCGACCAGATCCGATCTCTTGTCGCGGTTCTCCTATGCCTTTGAAACGCCCGAAGGCTCAAGCTATCCGCCCATCTTGGAGATGAATGACATAAGCGGCCCCTTCACCATCACCGGTGCCGGTGGCGCGCTAGACTTCACCCCCTTTGAAGTGGCCCATGGCACAATCACCGCTCTGGGATTTCGCATCGGCGATATGGTGTATTTGCCCGATGTCTCCGACATCCCCGAAAATGCCTGGTCGCATTTGCAAGGCCTCGACCTTTGGATTGTCGATGCGCTGCGCTATGATCCCCACCCCTCTCACACCCATTTGGAAAAAACCCTGCAGTGGATTGCGCATGTGCAGCCAAAACGCGCCATATTAACCAACATGCATGTGGATTTGGACTACGCCACATTGCAAACCGAATTGCCCAATGGCGTGGTGCCGGCCTTCGATATGATGACAGAAGTCCTCTGATATGAGCATCCTGCTCCAAGTGATCCTGCCGGTATTTTTCGTTGTTGGCTTTGGATATCTGGCCGTCTGGCGCAAGTGGTTCTCCGACGAAGGGGTTGGGGCTCTGATGGCCTTTACCCAAAATTTTGCCATTCCTTGCCTGCTGTTTCGCGCCATTTCAACTTTGGACCTGGGGCAAACCTTCCAGCCGGGGCTGCTCGGCAGTTTTTACATTGGCGCGATAGCCGGATTTGGCTTGGGCCTGTTTGGCGCGCGCATCTTGTTTAAACGCAGTTGGGAAGACAGTGTCGCCATTGGCTTTTGCTGTCTGTTCTCAAACACAGTGCTCTTGGGTCTGCCCATCACAGAGCGTGCCTATGGGACGGACGCCCTGACGGCCAATTTTGCCATCATCGCGGTCCATGCACCGATCGGCTATGCGCTCGGCATAACGGTGATGGAGCTGGTGCGCGGACGCGGCCTGAGCGGCATGGCGCTTCTGCGTAAGATAATAAAATCAGTATTTAAAAATGCGTTGGTGATTGCCTTGAGCCTTGGGTTTGCGATCAACTTATCAGGCTTTATTTTACCCGAAATCGTCACCGATGGCGTTGATCTTTTGGCCCGAGGGGCTCTGCCGGCGGCCCTGTTTGGCTTGGGCGGTGTTTTGGTGCGCTACCGGCCAGAGGGCGATATCCGAGTGATCTTATATATCTGCGCAATTTCGCTTGTGGTTCATCCCGCCTTGGTTTGGATCACGGGAAGCTATGTCGATCTCTCCACCAGTGATTTTCGCAGTGCGGTGCTGACAGCGGCCATGGCGCCGGGGGTCAATGCCTATATTTTCGCGCAAATGTACGGGCGCGCACAGCGGGTCGCAGCTTCCGCCGTCTTGATCAGCACCGGTCTCACGATTTTCACCGCAAGCCTCTGGCTATACGCGCTGGGGTAGTGCTCAAGCTTGGGCAAATCTCGAGGCGCGAAAACTCGACAGCAAGGGGCTCGGGCTGCCTTGCAAAATTTCCTGCGCCAGCAACTGACCTATCAAAGGACCAAGGGTCACGCCGCTGTGCATGACGGCCAGAAACACGCCCCGGGGCGCCGGGGACCGCGCCCACAACAGGCAGGCCGTCCAAGGGTACGGGGCGCTCCCCCAGCTTCACTTCTGCCAGCTGAACATCCAGCTGCCCACGCAACTTTTGGCAGATTCGCGCGATCACAGTGTCCGCAAGTGCGGACGCATCCTCTGATGGATCCAAATCGCCGCTGAATATTTCCCCTGCCACAAGACTGCCATCGGGATTTTGTCTAAAATGCACATCAGGCGTCATAAGAATATGATGAATGCGCGTCTGCACCGGCCGGGTTTGCAAGATCATGCCGCGTTTATTGGCCATGGGCAAAGCCCATTCGACACCCGCCAGACCGCGGCAGGCCGCAGCGCCCGTGGCCAAAATCACAAAATCACAGGGCAAATCTCCAGCTGATGTCTGCACAATATGGCCACCGCCAGAACTGGGGTGCACAGCTTTGACGGCCTGTTTGGGACAAAGCCTTCCGCCGTGCTGCGCCACATGCGCCAGAAGGGACTGCGCCACAGATTGAGCCTGTGCGGCCCCTTCCATAGGCGTGAACAACGCATGGGCTGGACACGCGCGCAGATTGGGCTCAAGCGCCGCGATCTCATCGTGATCAAGTCGGCGGGCCCCATAGCCCCGCGCGGTCAGACTGGCAAATTGCGCCTCAAAATCTTGCCCCGCATCTTCCCACCACAGCGTGCCTGGCCAGCTGACATGGGCCTGTAATTCTAACCTCTGCCCCAGGGATCGGAAGGTCTCTAGGGCCGCGTTGCGCAGATCGAAATAGGCTTGGGTTTCGGCAAAACTGGCATTGATCCAGCCAAAAGAATTGGCACTGGCCACGCCGCCCAAAGGCCCCTGATCCACAACAATGACTTCAGCACCGAGATCTTGGCAGGCCAAAGCCGTGCTGGCGCCGATGATTCCAGATCCCACGATCACAACTTTTGCAGCTGTCGTCATATCCTGCCCTTCCCTGCGCTGGCGCGTCCTTAACCAGTCATGACACGTTCGCGGCGCGCGACGGAAGCAATTTTCATCCCCAGCGGGGAAAAATGATCACAGCGAGGGATTGAATCGGACTTTGCCGCCCCGCCCCCTTGTTTCTGCCCCCCAGAAGGCCAAATCTAGGAGGCACAAGGAATCAAATATGCACAATAATTCGCCCGAACAAATGCCCGTCTTGCAAAACCCCGCTCCGAATGTGCGCGACCGGGAAAAGATGGAAGGGGGCAAGGCCTTTCGACTTGAAACCGAGTTCACCGCAGCAGGCGACCAACCCACCGCCATCAAAGAGCTGGTGGAGGGGATCACCGCGGGAGAGGCCAATCAAGTTTTGCTCGGGGCCACGGGCACGGGCAAGACCTTCACCATGGCGCGGATCATACAAGACACCCAGCGCCCGGCGATTATTCTTGCGCCAAACAAAACCCTCGCAGCCCAGCTTTATGGCGAATTCAAGGGGTTTTTCCCCGATAATGCCGTGGAATATTTCGTCAGCTATTACGACTATTACCAACCAGAGGCCTATGTGGCCCGCTCGGACACCTATATTGAGAAGGAAAGCCAGATCAACGAGCAGATTGACCGGATGCGTCACTCGGCGACCCGCGCTTTGCTGGAGCGTGATGACGTCATTATCGTGGCTTCTGTCTCCTGCATCTATGGCATAGGATCAGTTGAAACCTATGGGGCGATGACTCAAGATTTGCACAGTGGCAATTGCCATGACCAGCGCCAAGTCATTGCCGATCTCATCGCCCAACAATATCGCCGCAACGACCAAGCCTTCCAACGCGGCACCTTTCGGGTGCGTGGAGACAGTTTGGAGGTTTGGCCGGCGCATTTGGACGACCGGGCTTGGCGTTTGAGCTTTTTTGGCGAAGAGCTGGAGACCATTGTTGAGTTTGACCCGCTGACAGGGGCGCGCACTGATACGTTTGAACGGGTGCGGATCTATGCCAACAGCCACTATGTGACCCCGCGCCCGACCATGCAGCAGGCTGTGATTGGGATCAAAAAAGAGCTGCGTATGCGGCTTGATCAATTGGTGAGCGAGGGCAAATTGCTCGAAGCGCAACGGCTGGAACAGCGCACAAATTTCGATCTGGAAATGCTTGAAGCGACGGGCGTGTGCAGCGGGATTGAAAATTATTCGCGCTATCTCACGGGCCGCGCGCCGGGTGAACCACCCCCCACACTGTTTGAATTCATCCCAGACAATGCGATTGTCTTCGCCGATGAAAGCCATGTCAGCGTGCCGCAGATTGGCGCGATGTATAAGGGCGACTACCGCCGTAAATTCACCCTGGCCGAACACGGGTTCCGATTGCCGTCTTGTATGGACAACCGACCACTCAAATTCGAAGAATGGGATGCGATGCGGCCGCAGTCTGTTTTTGTCTCCGCCACCCCATCCAAATGGGAGCTGGACCAAGCCGGCGGCGTGTTCACAGAGCAGGTGATCCGCCCCACGGGCCTGCTGGATCCGCCGGTGGAAATTCGCCCCGTGGAAACGCAGGTTGATGATCTTCTGGATGAAATTCGCAAAGTCACCGCCATGGGGCAAAGGGTTCTGGCCACAACATTGACCAAACGCATGGCCGAAGATCTCACGGAGTATCTGCATGAGCAGGGCATTCGGGTGCGTTACATGCACAGCGATATCGATACGATTGAGCGTATTGAGATTCTGCGCGATTTGCGGTTGGGCGCCTTTGATGTGCTGCTGGGCATCAACCTTCTGCGCGAGGGGCTCGATATCCCTGAGTGCGGTTTGGTTGCGATCCTTGATGCAGATAAGGAGGGCTTTTTACGGTCCGAAACCTCTTTGGTGCAGACCATTGGCCGGGCCGCGCGCAACGCCGATGGGCGGGTCATCATGTATGCAGATCGCATGACCGGCTCGATGGAACGCGCGATTGGCGAAACCAACCGTAGGCGCGAAAAGCAACATGCCTATAATGTCGCCCATGGAATTACCCCTCTGACGGTGAAAAAGAACGTCGAGGATGTGCTGGCCGGTCTTTACAAAGGCGATACCGATATGGCGCGGGTCACGGCGAAGATCGATCCGGCCTTGCAAGGCGGCAATATCCAAACCGTGCTCGAAGGTCTGCGGCTCGATATGCGCAAGGCGGCAGAGAATTTGGAGTTTGAAGAAGCCGCCCGGCTGCGCGACGAGGTCAAACGCCTCGAGACAGTTGAGCTGACGATCTCAGATGATCCCCTGGCCCGGCAATATGCGGTCGAAAAAGCAGTTGAAGACGCCCATAACGCCTCCGGCCGGTCAAAAGGGGGACGCGCAGGTCAAAGGGGCGGCGCCCGGCGGCGCAAATAGACATGATCCCGCGCAAAAAGGGGCAATAGGATCTGCGCCCTAATGCCCCCTGACTTGCGAAGAGCGTCGGATTTAGGTGGGGTTGTCCATGCGCGCGGTGAGGTTAACGCTCCCGCGACAGGCCCGCGACCAGTTCAATTTCACCTGGCTACCGCTGCCCCCTTGCTCGGCCTGAGAATGCGGCAATTCATAGATATTCGCACTGCCTGATTGAATGGCTCCAACCGGAACCACCGCCTCAACTGTCCGCGCGCGGCCATTGAACGGTAGCGATGGCGCAAAATCAACCGTCCAGGTTTGAGTATCTGAGGCTTGGCTATGCTCCAAAATGCACGGATTGTAGATTGGCTCACTGATGGCATTGAACGTATTGCCTTGCACCACGACATTGCGCGCCTTGCTGTGGTTGAGCGTGGCGAAGGTGCTGTCCACGGATTCGACCCGGTCAATTGGCCCGTTGATTGAACGAAAGACATTGCCGGTCATCGTCAGCCCATGCACGAAATGGCCGGGTCCATAAGGTTTAATCACCAAAAAGCTGAACCAAGAGGCCACATCATTGACAGTGAAAATATTGCCGGTGATGGTCAATCCCCCGAATGAATATTGGTTGGCGAAGGACGGATCCGCCTCATATTCATTGGTCCATTCAATGAAGTTATTGTCGACATAGTTGCCAGTGATTAGAGTTTTGAGATTTGTTGTGGTAAAAACGATCCCACCCTTGCGCACCCCATTGGTTTCTCGGTCGCCATGAAACCAGTGATTGCCGGTAATCACTGACCCCGATCCGCCCATAATGCCGAAATGCTTAAAATGCATTGCCCGGCAATCGCGGATTTTAACGTCGTTTTTATTGGCGTTAAAGGCAATGGACACCCGGTCTTGCACCTTTAGCGGGCTTTCGTTTGAGATGAATTGACAGCGATCAAACATCATCCCCTGGCAGGCCGTCCCCGGGGAGGTGATGCCGCGATCCTTCGGCTTCACGATCAAGCAATCCCGGAAGTGGAAGGTCTCGCCATCGGGCGGCAGCAACACTGCCGAGGCATTGCCGGTACATTGAAAATCAATCCCATCAAAATGAGCCCCGCTGACCTTTTGAAATCCAGAAAAATCGAGCAGATATTTGAAACGTGTGAAGGTAAATTGATGTGTGCCCGCTGCGCCATAAAGCGGTTGGGATAAGGTTAAGGACTGACTCCCGACATTGACCTCTTTGACATAGATTTCCCGTCCAACGCCTGTGCCTTCAACCAAAGATCCAACGGCAATATTGGCGATATTGGCCACAGAGGTCAGCGATTTCGGATCAGAGGTTGAATAGGTCGCCTGAGCCACCACTTGATCTGGGGTCCACGCGGCATTGGCGTTGGCTTGGATCTGACCATTTTGAACCACTCGACGGCTATTGAACACAGTTTTATTGTCGACCGCCGCTTGCATATCGAGAGGCCCATCCAACTCAATCCGGCGCCCGCCCATATCAAGGATGTAATGATCGTTGAAATTCAACAAGGATTGATAGGCTTTTTTGAACGCCACGACCTCATCGCCAAAAGCGTCAATATAGCTGGGCAGATTAAAGTCTTTGAGTAGGGTCAGACGGGCCGAGTCCGGCATGGTGATATTGCCCACAAAACGCACGCGGTTTTGGAACGTGATAGCCCCATTGATGCGGAAGTTCCCCCGTGGCACCAGAACTTCACGACCCGCGGCGGCCTTATCTGCCGCTTCAAACGCGTCATGATCATCTGCGAATCCATCGCCAATAGCCCCATAGTCGCGCACATCGACCGCGCCAATCAGCTGATCGACAAAAGCGCCGCTGATGTCTTCGATAATAATATCCTCAATCCGCACAACACCGCCGCTTGGTCCGGTGAGGTCGAGGCCAAAATGCCCATAAATCGCATCTTTCCCCCAATGCAGATCGACGCCCGTGCGATTGCCTGACCCAACAATGGCCGAGAGCTCGACCACCTCACCATAGGTGTTGAGGCTGGTGACCGGCCCCGCTTCATTGACCCCGGTCAAATGCACATTGCCTGCAGCCCCAGGCCAACCGGCGATGCTCACCGTGGGAAATGCGCCCGATACCAATTTCACACGCGTGCGAATGCGCAGATAGCAGCCCGGAGAGAGCGGTGTTTGATAGAAGGCGCGCAGCTTTTGCACGGCTTGCGTCTTGGTCAGCTCCAAGCAGCCGGAAAAATCTTGATCCGCCGGCACGAAGGCGGCGTTGGGCTCATTGTCATAGTCATCTTGCCCGGGCGTGCCGTCCTGGCTCGACCAATGATGCAATCCAAAAGCAAATTTGGGTGGTGTAAAGACGATCCCATCGGTGATTGTTTTGTTCATAAAAGCCCCTTTCCAAACGCCGCTCCATGCGTTTGTGTGATTGATCCGCAACCGCAGCCCCTGAGGTAGGTGCTGCTCTGCGAAACAGGGGTAAAAGCTCGATGTTAAGAAGGCCTAGCTGTAGCGTACGGTGCTCACACGCCGGTCTCTTGCGAGGGCAAAAGCTGGACACCATTAATGCGCCATGCCCCGTCCAATTGGATCATTTGATAGGCCATGATGTGATATCGACCCTGGCCGTCGCGAATTTGCACTTTCTGCCAGTAATATCCCTCAACCGTGGCGAGTTCCAAAAATGCAATCTCAGACGGGCGGTACACCATAGGATAGCCTTGCCTGACCATGCGCCCAAACACCTCTGGCGCGCGAAATATCTGCTGAATCGTCGGGCTGGCGTAGGTAAAGGCACGTTCGAAATCATCCGCCTGAAAAGCGGTAATTTGCGCACGAATTGTTGTTTCAATCTCTTGGCTCTCGGCCCAGGCCGGCAGTGCCGCCGCAACCCAAAAAGCAATTGCTAGAATGAACTTTCTCATAACACCCTCCTGTTGACTGCCATAAAATAGGACGCAACAGGAGGGGGTCAAATTCGTCGGGGCTTAGGTAAACTCGCCGGCAAGGCCTTTGTCGATCAGGGCTATGCTCTCTTCGATGCCCAAAAGCGCAATAAATCCGCCAAACCGCGGCCCCTGTGATGCGCCCAAAAGCACCTCATAGAGCGCTTTGAACCAATCGCGCATCGGGTCAAACCGCTCGCGGCCACAGGCAAAAACCAAAGATTGCAGCGCATCCCCATCCAAACCTTGATCCCAAGCCTTCAGCCCGTCGCGCAGCGCGATCAAAGCCTCGCGTTCGAGATCCGTGGGCGCGCGGTAGACTTTGGCAGGTTTGACAAAATCATTGTAATAACGGACCGCAAACCCCGCCGCAGCATCTAAGTCCGCATGGGTTTCGGCGGAGGCCTCGGGGGCATACCGTTTGATGAATCCCCAAAGTTGATCTTTATCCTCCGCCCCAGACACAGACGCCAGATTGAGCAGCATTGAGAAAGGCACGACCATTTTGCTGACCGGTACATCGCCGCCATGAATATGCCACACCGGATTGTTCAGACGTGCTTTGTCGTCTTGCCCCTCATAGGCGCGCAATTGCTGGTGATACTCATCTACCGCCTTGGGGATGACATCAAAATGCATCCGCTTGGCAGTTTTGGGTTTTAGATACATGAAGTAAGACAGGCTTTCCGTGCTGGCATAGGTCAACCACTCATCAATCGACACGCCATTGCCGGAGGTCTTGGAAATTTTCTGCCCATTCTCGTCGAGGAACAATTCATAGCTGAAATGTTCCGGTGCCGGTTGCCCCAAAATACGGCAAATTTTGTCATAAATCGGGGTATTGGTGGAGTGATCCTTGCCATACATCTCAAAATCCACCCCAAGGGCCGCCCAGCGGGCACCAAAATCGGGTTTCCACTGCAGCTTCACATTGCCGCCGGTCACCGGAAGGGTCATCTCTTCGCCCTCTTCTGTGTCAAAGGTGATGGTGCCATTTTTCGCATCCACAGATTTCATCGGCACATAAAGCACCCGACCGGTCTCAGGATGAATGGGCAGGAAGATCGAGTAGGTCTTCTGCCGCTCCTCACGAAGCGAGGCCAGCATCACCTTCATGATGTCATCATATTTTTCCACAGCACGCAGCAAAATCTGATCAAATTGACCAGATTGATAAAACTCTGTGGCGCTGATGAAGTCATATTCAAAGCCAAATGTGTCCAAAAACCGGCGCAACATGGCGTTGTTGTGATGACCGAAGCTCTCATATTCCCCAAACGGATCTGGAACAGAGGTCAAGGGCCGCTGCAAATGCGCGGTCAGCCTCTCCGGATTTGGCACATTGCCCGGCACTTTGCGCATGCCGTCGAGATCATCAGAAAAACAAACAAGCCGGGTTGGGATGTCGCTCAATTCTTGAAAGGCGCGCATGATCATTGTGGTGCGCGCCACTTCGCCAAAGGTGCCAATATGCGGCAGCCCGCTGGGACCATAGCCGGTCTCAAACAAGACATAGCCTTTTTCCGGCAGCTTCTTTTCAAAGCGTTTCAAAATCCGCCGCGCCTCTTCAAAGGGCCAGGCTTTCGATTGAGTAGCAGCGTCACGCATTTTGGACATGTTTAACTCCAGTTTCCTGACGCTTCCCTATTGCCGCACGCGCCTCGGGTCAATAAGTTGTCATCACAGCTGTAAAGGACGTCTCTTCGTGAATACCCATCCCCCTTCCCTCTCATCTCAAGATTGTCTGGTTGCGGTCATGATTGCCGTGTCTGCAAGTGACGAAAACATTCGCACAGCAGAGCTGATGAGCATTCAAGCGATCGTAAACCACCTGCCGATCTTTGGAGAGTATGATGTGGACCGCATCAAATCTGTGGCCGCCA
>JGI26260J51721_1000976_pt1 | contig 12556 bp, 9 predicted proteins | sample SaaInlV_120m_DNA_4_FD_51721 | JGI IMG/M metagenome (IMG submission 51721)
ATTAAAACAAATTCACCAAAGAGTGAAAAGCAGTACTACAGGAGATTTATATGCATAAATCATCAAGAAGATCTTTCATAATTGGCTCAACTGCCGGAATAATAGCCACAAGCATTACTTCCCCAGCAATAGCAGCAAGTCGAAGCCGTATTGATAGTCGCGTTGATACAGCAATGAGAGAGCTAAGAAATTTAGGAAATAGATTTTCAAATTTAATTGATAGCTCAGCTGGCATATTGATAATGCCAAGAATAAGGCGTGGTAGTATTGGTCTCGGCACATCATACGGAGAAGGTTCACTTCTTATAGGTCAAGCTCCTGTTGAGTACTATTCTATGGCATCTGTATCAATTGGCCCTCAATTTGGTATCCAAAGATACTCTTCAGCAATGTTTTTCACGTCTGAGAGAAGCCTTGCACGTTTTCGCAGACAGGATGGTTGGACGGTTGGAGCTGACCTAGGCTATACTTTAATTGATCAAGGCGATGTAGTTGACATCGACAGCAATACATATCTAGACGACGTCTATGGAGTAATTTTTGGACAAGAAGGCCTTCATTTAGGCATAACTCTAGAAGGCTCTAAGTATTCACGTATTGTGCGTTAAAAAATTCATTCAGCACAAGAGTTTTTTATAGCCTTTATATTATCTTGATATTGTTCTTGTGATCCATCTTTAAATACTGCTGAACCAGCAACAAGTACATTTGCACCAGCGTTCCAACACAATGGTGCAGTATCAGGATCAACACCACCATCTACCTCAAGCCAAATTGGTCTATCACCAATCATTTTCCTCGCAGCAGATATTTTATCAATCATAGAATATGTAAATTTCTGTCCACCAAACCCCGGATTAATTGTCATAATTAATATTAAATCAATTTTATCTAAACAATATTCGATAACTGAAAGTGGCGTAGTAATATTTAATGCTACGCCAGCTTTGCAACCGTAAGAGCGAATAGCTTGTAATGATCTGTCAAGATGTGGACCAGATTCTGCATGCACAGTAATAATATCAGAGCCAGCCTTGGCAAATGCCTCTAAATATGGATCTGCTGGAGATATCATAAGATGAACATCCATTACCGTTTTAACGTATGGGCGTATTGCGGCGACAACATTTGGCCCAATTGTTAGATTTGGGACAAAGTGTCCATCCATAGGGTCAACGTGTATCCAATCAGCCCCTGCAGCCTCAACACTGGTAATCTCATCACCTAGCTTTGCAAAATCAGCAGAAAGTATTGATGGTGCAATTACCAAAGGTCTATTTTGGTCGAATTTTATAGCCAAGAGATTCCCCTTATATTTTTATAATTCTATTTAATTAGCTTAGCATGNTCAGTCCAGTGCCATTGTAGTTGCTCATAAACAAAACGCCTGATAATCATAGTCAAAATGGAATAGATTTATGCTTAAAACATTTAAATGGCTATTTAGAGTATTTTTATTACTTTCTGCATTTTTTCTTAGCGTATTGATTTTAGTATATTATTTTTCCATTCAATCAATACCAGACTATAACACTTCTTATCTAATAGAAAATAAGATTGAAGACATAGAAATCGTAAGAGACAATAAGGGTGTACCTCATATATTTGGATCTTCAAATGATGATGTTTATTTTGGATTAGGTTTTTCTCATGCGCAAGATAGATTATGGCAAATGATGCTGACGAGACGAACTGCTCAAGGCCGTCTTTCAGAAATTTTTGGTGAAGAAACGGTTAAGTCAGATGAATTTATTAGGCGATTAGGTATTTATGATATTGCTGCATTATCATTACAATATCAAACCAAAGAAGCAACCAGCGCTCTGGTCTCTTATTCGAATGGTATCAATGCATGGCTTAAAATACTTAATAAAAAAGCTTTAGGCCGCGGTGCGCCGGAGTTCTTTTTATTCAAGCCTGAAATAGAACCTTGGTCTCCTGTTGATAGCTTAGCAATACTTAAACTTATGGCTATAAAATCTAGTGATCATCTAGACTCTGAAATTTTACGTGCACAAGTTTCTTTATTGATAGGCAATAAAAAAACGAAAGATATATTACCNGATGACCCAGGTTATCAAAATAATTCATTGCAAAAATTTAGCGATATAATAAATCCTAATAAGATCATGCTAAGTGACATATCTAAAAGACATCAATTCGATAGCTTAGGACAATTTAAAAACATTCCTGCATCAAATGTTTGGGCAGCACATCCCAAACGAACGACCAGTAAATCTAGCTTGTTAGCAGCAGATCCTCATAATAGCCTATCCGCGCCAGGATATTGGTCACTAGCAAGACTAGAATTAAAANGTGGTGGAATTATNGGNGCTTCAATACCTGGTCTACCCTTAATTATGTCTGGTCGATCAAAATATCTCGCCTGGGGATTTTCTGCTGGAAATGGAGATGATACAGATATTTATATAGAACAATTAAATCCATCAAACAANCAACAATATAAAGTGGGAGATNGTTTTGTACCATTTAATANGAATAAAGAAATAATAAAAATTCATGGTTCAAAAAGTAAAACTATAAATCTACTTTGGGCAGATAATAGACCTGTTATACCTAATAATTTTTTTGATATTAACCAAATAATGCCACAAAACAATGTTGCTAGCATCAAATCAACAGCATTAGAAACTTTCGATAAATCTTATAGTTCACTATTTCATATGATGACAAAAATGGACTTGGAATCAGCCCAAGCGCAATTTAACGATTATGTTTCTCCAGTTTATAATATGGTTCTTGCTGATAAAGATAATATATCTTTGAAAGTAATAGGTAAAATTCCTAAAAGAAACACTAATCATTTTGGAGAAGGCAGAATACCATCTCAAGGTTGGCTGAAAAGAAATCACTGGAATGGGTATTACAGTTATCAGGAAAACCCAGGCACGATGAACCCAAACAATGGGATTGTTGCCAATACAAACAATAAAACCACAGATAAAAAATTTCCAAATCACATATCACATAGATGGGGTGATAATTTTAGAATAAAGCGTTTATCCAAACTTATGAATGAAAGAGAAATACATACAAGGGACAGCTTTATTGAAGCACAATTAGATACTATATCAGATGCTGCAAGAACAATTTTGCCATTAATTGCGAAGGAGCTTTGGTATACAAACAAATTGCAGGAAAAATCTAAATCTCATACTTTAGCATCCGAAGCGCTTAATTTGCTTGCGAACTGGAATGGTGAGATGAATGAACATATGCCTGAACCCCTGATTTATACTTCTTGGGTGTCTAATTTCCAAAAATTTATAATTCGTGATGAGCTGGGACCTCTTTCGCAAAAGTTTAAAGAGGTTGATCCAGTATTTTTAGAAAGAGTTTTACGGAACATAGATGATGCATCAATTTGGTGTGATATAATTCCATCTTCAAAAATCGAAACGTGCAACGAAATTGCCTTGCAATCTTTAATTGCATCAATAGAGGAACTTTCAAAAATTTATGGTGATAGTTTGGAGAATTGGCAATGGGGTGAAGCACATATTGCCAACCATAAGCACAAAATATTTGGATCAATTCCAGTAATTAATTGGATGTCAAATATAAGACAAACAACTTCTGGTGGTGATAATACTTTAATGAGAGCAAAAACAAAAAATCATGGTAAAAATCCATTTGAAAATGTACATGCCGCAGGTTTTAGAATGATAGTGGATTTTTCTGATTTAGAAAGTTCATTATTTATTATATCAACTGGTCAATCAGGTCATCTATTATCAAATCAATATGATAACTTAGCTAATCTATGGAAGCGTGGAGAATATATACCAATGGTTCTTGATCCAAAATTAGCTCGTGCAGGTTCATTGGGNTCTGTGCTACTTAAACAAAAATAAAANNTTTAAACCTTTAAAAATTGAGCCGCTTGCTTAGGTGTCCATGTTACAGAAAGTTCTATAAAATTTTCATTAGACACTTCATTTTTTACTAAATTATTTTTATATAACCAGGCCCTTCTTCCACCTTCAGTTAATGCTAGCTTAACAACATCAGATACTGTTATTTCTTTAAGGTTTTCATCAATTTCTGATAAAAGTACGCTTAATCCATCCCCAGTTAATGCCGAAACTGTTCTTATTTTTTCTGATCTGTCTGATATATTCTTTGCATTTATAAGTTCATCATTTGATAATAAATCCGTTTTATTCCATACTTCTAATATACTAGATTTAGTATTATCTGATACATCCAATTCTTCTAAAATATCATTAACATCATTAGCTTGAGCTTCAGTTTCAGGATGTGAAATATCTCTCACATGGAGTATAAGATTAGCATCCAAAACTTCTTCTAAAGTTGCCCTAAAAGCAGCAATTAATTGTGTAGGTAGTTCAGAAATAAATCCTACAGTATCAGATAAAATTATCTTTTGTCCTGAAGGAAGCTCAACCTCCCTCATAGTTGGATCTAACGTTGCAAATAACATATCCTTTGCAAAAACTTTAGCACCTGTCATATAATTAAATAATGTTGATTTACCAGCATTTGTATATCCAACGAGCGCTACAATCGGATAAGGTATTTTCTTTCTTGCAGACCTATGTAATTCACGGGTTTTTACAACTTTCTCCAATTGTTTTTTCAATCTTAAAATAGCGTCATCAATTTGCCTTCTGTCACTTTCAATTTGTGTTTCACCAGCACCACCAATAAAGCTTAATCCACCACGTTGTCTCTCAAGGTGTGTCCATGTTCGAACTAAACGAGATCGTTGATAATTCAGGGCAGCTAAATCAACTTGAAGTACACCTTCTCGTGTTTGCGCTCTGTCACCGAATATTTCCAAGATTAAACCTGTTCGATCTAAAACCTTTAAGTTCCATTCTTTTTCAAGATTTCTTTGTTGAATTGGAGTAAGTGGCCCATCAATTATTACCAAATCAATGTCATTACTTTTAAAAATTTGAGATAATTCTAATAATTTACCCGACCCAAAAAGTGTACCAGCATTAGGTTTTTTTAGTGGAATAACGGCTTCATGTAGTATTTCAATATCCAAAGCATTGGCTAACGAAACAGCCTCTTCCAAAGAATGTTCTGGCGTGCGTCGTTTATTAGGATTTAATAAATTTGGGTGTAGTACACTTACATGCATGTTCTATTCCGATTGTGCTTCTTCACCATCATATAATACAACCGGTTGTGCTGGCATTATTGTTGAGATTGCATGCTTGTAAACTAACTGTGATTGTCCATCTCGTCTAAGAAGAACGCAAAAGTTATCAAACCAGCTTATATTCCCCTGTAATTTAACACCGTTAATCAAAAAAATAGTCACAGAAATTTTTGCTTTTCGGACATGGTTTAAGAATGCGTCTTGTAAGTTACGNTTATCATTAGCCATTTCAACTGCCCTTTTTAAAAATTATTCTAACTGATGGTTGAGCCTGAATAATATGTAAAGCTATATTTTATAATTATTCTACTAATAATACAAAAAAACCTTATTAATAGCAAAAAAAAATCAAAATTAGCTATTTTAGCCAATAGTTTGGATTAAATAATGCAATGACGGCTAAAGCTTCTAATCTTCCAAGTACCATTGCGACACAAAAAATTGATTTTGCTGTCTGAGAAATTGTTGAATAATACAATGATCCATCACCAGCAACATAAATGAGTGGGCCAGTTGTTGATAATCCAGATATTGCAAGTATTAAACTATGTTCGAACTTTATTCCAGTGGCAGAAAAACTGAGTATAATTATAGCCAAACTTACAAGAAATAACATAAAAAATATCCAAGCAGCATAGGCACCTTCCCTACGAAAATTTCTAGCTTTTTCACCCGCTCCTGCAACTGAATGAGGATAACTTAATCGTGTCATTTCTCTTACACCATGCTTGTAAAGAACATATACTCTTAGCAACTTAACGCCACCCGCTGTTGTAGCTATACCACCACCAAGCACACACAGTCCCATTAAAATTAATCCAGGTGTTTTTAAGCCTGACCATGCTTGTGAAGAGCCCCAATATTCACTTTCAAAGCCTGTAGTGGACAGAAAAGACATAACCATGAAGACACCTCCCCAAAAAGCTGATAACCCTGATTGAAAATCAAACTTTTCAGAGATTTCAATTATTCCAAACCAATGTCTTATAAATAATAATGACGGAATTATTAATATTAATATTAGCATTATATTTACTTCTTTGTCTCGCTTTAACCTGCGGTATCCTCTTCCATCAGAATCTTGTTGGTACATGAAACGTGATATTGAAAATATTAAAAAAAGCACAATTATAAACTCACCTGATGCACCAGAATTTGCACCTTGGATACCACCTACATTACTAATTCCACTTGTAGAAAAAGTACTCATAGAATGAATAACTGCNACAAGTGGTCGATCTCCACTCATNATTAAAAGTATACTCATTACAATAGTTAAAAGAAAATATATTGGTGAAATTAATATACTGTATTTGATTATTCTTGATCTTATATCAACTCGCTTTATTTGAATTTTTAAATTATCTGAATTATTCTTTCTTGTGTATACATCAAACCCACCCAAGCCAGCAGGTTGAAATATTGCTAAAGCAGCTACCAGCATTAATAACCCGCCAACCCAGGAAATTAAAGCACGCCATAAGTGCAGTACATCAGGCACTCTATCATTAAGATCAAAAATTGATGCACCAGTTGTCGTAAAGGATGATAGCATTTCAAAATATGCATCAAAAAAATTTATATTTGTTATTAAATAATTCAAAGGCATGGCCATAAATATTGGCAAAAAAACAAAACAACAAAATAAATCAAATATATTTTGAACTATTTTCTTGCGTAATTTTTGAGAAGAAAATGCAATCCCTAAAAACGCAGTAATAATTAGAAAGAAGGTTCCATGATAAAAAAAAGTTCTCGCATAAAGCCACTGATCTAGCCTTATTGAAAATAGGACAGGAACATACATTAACAATGAAGTTATACCAAGTAATAGTACAAACAATGGTTGATTTCTTAACGCTAACATTATCAGAAAAAATCAATATTTACTTGAAATAGTCTCTCAACCTCGGAAACATCTTGTGATAAAGTAAATATCACAACAATATCTCCTTCTTCGATTTTTGTATTACCTTCCGGCCTAAAGACTTTGCCATTTTTTTGGATAGCACCAATTATTGAACCATCTGGCCACTCCACATCTCTAATTATTGAACCCACAATTGGTGAAGTAGACATAACTTGAGCTTCGATAACTTCAGCTTCAGCATCGCCGATAGAATAAACAGCTTTTACACGCCCATGTCGTACATGACGCAAAATTGAAGATACAGTTGTAGCGCGAGGATTAACTGACGCATCAATGTTTAATGGCCCCATAAGAGTAGTCAATGTTGGGTCATTTATTAATGCCACAACCATAGGACATCCAAGTGATTTAGCTCTAGCACATGCAAGTAAGTTTGTTTTATCATCGTCTGTAACAGCCAGTACTGTATCTGTTTTTGATATATTTGCTTCTTCTAAAAGCTCCATATCTAAGCCATCACCATGTAAAACAATTGTTCGCTCTAATTGATCAGCAATACGCTCAGCACAATCTCTATTTGCTTCAATTATTTTAGAGTGTATTTTAACAGCATTATTTTCTAATGATTTAGCAACCATTAAGCCAACATTGCCACCCCCTATTATAATGACACGATCTTGCTTTTTGTTAGTTTTGCCAAATATTTCTAAACATCTCTCCTTATCATCAGCATTGGTACAAACATAAACCTGGTCGTCTATAATTAGTTGTTCCTGACTATCTGGAACTATTAAAATTCCATTTCGTCTGATCGCTACTACATTTGCTCTCAAATTTGGGAAAAGCTCACTCAACTGTCGAAGTGATGTATTAAGCACATTGCATTCTTGAGTTAAAGTTAAACCCAATAATTCAACTTTTCCCTCCATAAATGGTTCCGTATCAAAAGTAGCAGGTGACCTTAACTGCCTAAGCGCTTGTATCGCAACTTCTTTTTCTGGAGATATAACAACATCAATTGGCAAATGATCTCTTTGATATAAGTCAGAATAGATTGCATCTAAATAAGATTGCCCACGCAATCGAGCAATTTTTCTAGGAATTTTAAAAACTGAATGAGCGACTTGGCATGTAACCATATTTACTTCATCAGAATATGTTGCTGCAATAATCATATCTGCATCTGCTGCACCGGCCATGGATAATACATCCGGATATGATGCATTTCCAGCAATACCATTGACATCTAACGTATCAACAGCACGCGAAACTAATTCTGAATTGTTATCAACGACAGTAACATCATTTTTTTCTGAAGATAAGTGTCGAGCTATTTGCCAACCAACTTGCCCTGCCCCACATATAATTACCTTCATTTAATGCCCCCAAAAGAACTTATAATTTTTATTTTATAGTTAAAATTATACCTAAAATACAGTTTTATATTTGATCATTACTATCAACATCATCTGTTTTTGCAACCCGTGCACCTGTATCACTTGAAGTTATAACATTTAATGTTTTTAATTTTCTGTGTAACGCAGAGCGTTCCATTCCAACGAACTGTGCCGTCTTAGAAATGTTTCCACCAAATCTATTGATTTGAGCAACCAAATAATCTCTCTCAAATAACTCACGTGCATCTCTGAGTGGAAGTCCAAGCATATTTCCATCCATATCAATTGAATTATCAGTTTTCGTTATTTCCTTAGTTTGCAATTCAATGACTGATATATCTCCAGATTGTGAACCAAGTATTAAGGATCTCTCTAAGACATTCCTTAATTGCCTAATGTTTCCAGGCCAATTACGGGATTGCAAATGCACAATGGCTTTTTGACTTAACTTACGTTTTGGTAAGCCCTGTTTTTCACTCAATTCATCAATGAAAAAATTTGAAATAATAGAAATATCTTCAATTCGGTCTTCTAATGATGGAACAGGGATCGGAACAACATTTAATCTATGGTATAACTCTTCTCTAAAATTCTTATTTTCAATTTCTACAATTAAGTTTTGGCTACTAGAAGAAATTACTCGAAAGTCTACTGATAAATTAGTTTTGCCACCAATTCTCGTAAATTGCTGATCAACCAAAACTCTAAGAATTTTTGATTGAGTACCAATTGGCATATCACCAACTTCATCTAGATATAAAATCCCACCATTGGCTTGCTCCAATAATCCCAATTGAACATTTCCATTAGATTCAGAACCGAATAACAACTCTTCCATTCGCTCAGATGACATTGATGCTGAGTTAACTGTAACAAATGCAAAATCTTTACGCGGTGAATTTTTATGAATGTATCTGGCTGCAACTTCCTTACCTGAACCAGATGGGCCATTTAACATAATGCGACTATTTCCAGTTGATACTTTGTCAAGTTGTTGCTTGAAGTTTTTAAATATGGAAGATTTACCAATTAATTCAAAAGATGGTATTTCTTTTATTTTAAATGCTGCATTTTCTGTTCTAAGGCGTGATGTTTCCATTGCCCTTGCAATTACAACTGTCAATTGATCTATGTTAAAAGGTTTTTCTATGAAATCATACGCACCCTGTTTTATTGCGGCTACAGCTATCTCAATATTCCCATGACCTGAAATGATAACCACCGGAATGTCAGGGTTATTTAATTTCACCTGCTTAAGGATATCAATTCCGTCTAACTTGCTATCTTTTAACCAAATATCCAAAATAATTAATTTAGGCTTTGATTTTTCAATTGATTTAAACGTTTCTTCTGAATTTGCTGCTAATTTGGTAGAATAACCTTCATCAATTAGGATATCAGATACTAATTCACGGATATCTTTTTCATCATCCACAATTAAAATATCACCCATTTTTACTCTTCCTTTATGCTATTTAAAGCTATTTTATTTTTCTATTATTATCTCTTTAGGGAAAATAATTCGCATTTTTGCACCAAAGCTTTCGCCTGTTGAAAACGGTGATGCATCTAATAATTCTAATGTACCATTATGCTCTTCAATTATCTTTTTAACTATAGACAAACCTAATCCTGTGCCATTTTCTCTATTTGTAACATATGGCTCAAACAACCGAGAGCGCTCCTGTGTAGGCAAGCCAATTCCATTATCTTCAATAATAATTTCAAGGTCATTTTTTTTCTGGTCAATAGATATTCTAATTTCAGGGTTAAAAGTTATATTTGGTTGTGATTTTATTTTACTGTCAATGGCCTCGCCTGCATTTTTGATCAAATTAGTGAATGCTTGGTTTATCATTGTTTCATCCATACTAGCATTAAAGTCGTTATATGGATTCTCAAAACTTATATTAACTTTTGGAGAAGAAACTTCAAAAAGCAATATAACATCCTTCAATAACTTGGTAATGTTTGTGGGACGTTTAATAGGCTCTGGCATTCTTGCAAATTTAGAAAACTCATCAACAATTCTTCGTAAATCATTTGTTTGACGTATAATAACGTCACATAATTGTGAAAGATTTTTATCTTCATCAGCTAACATTGGTGAGTATTTACGCTTCAATCGCTCAGCTGATAATTGTATGGGCGTAAGTGGGTTTTTTATCTCATGAGCAATTCGCCGTGCAACATCTCCCCATGCTGCTAATCTCTGGGCAGATACTAGGTCAGTTACATCATCAAAAGTAATTACATATCCTTCAACCAATTCATCCTCAGAAATTCTTGCTGAAACTCTAACTAGTAGAATTTCAGTTGTACCACCTCGTGTTAATTTAATTTCTTGTTGCTGAGTTTTATTGTCATTTTTTTGTATCAACATAAATAAATCAACAAATTCCGGCACAGCCAAATGTATACTTTTACCCTCATTGTCATTTGCATTTAAATTTAATAATTTTTCTGCTGCTAGATTTATAAATCCAACATTACCATCTGATGATAAACCTATTACTCCAGCAGTTACACCCGATAAAACGCTATCAAACAATCTACGCCGGCGTTCTGTGTATTCATTTGCTGTTATTAAATCATCTCGTTGACGTTTAACTTGTTTTGTCATGTGGTTAAACACACGACTTAACATAGCTATCTCATCATCGCCTTTTTCTTCTATAACCTTAACATCAAAATCTCCTGCCCCAAGTCTTTGTGCAGCTCCAGCTAATCGTCCAACAGGCCGAGAAAGACGTTCTGCAAATAGCATTCCAAGCAAAATTGACGATAGAATAACAAAAGTGGCAAAACCTAAATATAACAGTCCATATGACCAAAGTATTTTTTCACGTTGAGATTCCATAGTGTTGTATGTGATGGCAGATTCCATTGTTTTATCTAATAAATTCAGTATTTTTCCATCTACTGTTCTTGATATATATAAATATTTATCTTCAAAACTATTTAATCTAATCAAACTTCTAAATTCATTATTGGGCCAGTCTTCGATAATCAACAACTCACCTAACTCAGCAATTTCCATATTTTTTTCCGAAGGCTCTTCATAACCAAATAGATAGCTCAACTCACCTCTGGATCTTAAGTTTGCATTTCCATCAATAATATAGGCTTCTTTTAGTCCTCTTTGGATAAGTTTTTGGATCAAGATTAATTGAACTCTTAGATCACTGTCACTAACGAATGAATTGGTATTTTTATATTCATTCAATCTGACAGCCATAAAATTTAAATCTATCTTTAAGTCATCTCTTTGTTCATTCTTATATGCTTCAGCAGCGGATAAAGACGAACTCACCACATTTTGTACATTTTTGGAAAACCAACCCTCTACACCAATACTTAATGTAACAACTGCGAAAACTGCTACAAGGACTGTAGGAATAAGTGCTACAATCGCAAAAACTCTACTTAATCGCATGTGTAATCGCGAACCTGCAGATTTTGCTCTTCGGGCAGCAAACATTTTCATTACTGCATAACCAACAATTGAAATAACGACTAAAAGATAAATTCCATCAACAAGAAGTATTAAGCGCAAAATATTACTTAGCTTACTTCCAAATTCTCCCTGTAATATAGATACCGTTAGCCCAGTTAAAATTGGTCCAAGAAGAATTAAAGACCAAGCTATAACTACTAAAAATTTACGCCTATTTTGCCATTTTTTAATTTTGTTAAGTAAATTTTGTATCATGTGCCTTAATTATTTATAGTTCTATATTTGCTACACTATGTGGCATCATTACATCATTTTTTTACTTCTTGTAACTACAATATCAAGATCTTTGATTTTCTTTCTCAATGTATTGCGATTTATACCAAGTAATTCAGATGTTTTTATTTGATTTCCACGTGTTGCAGACAACGATAATGCTATCAATGGTAACTCAATTTCTTTCATTATTCGGTTATATAATCCTGGTGGTGGTAAAGTCTCACCATGCAAATCGAAATATCTTTTTATATGCCTCTCAACAGAAGAGGATAACTTTCCATTACTTTTGTCTAAATCATCTGAATTCCTAGATGGGATTAAATTTAAGTTTTCTTCAACATGGTTGGCGCTTATCTCATCATCGGACACTAAAACCACTAATCTATTAATGAAATTCTCTA
>JGI26260J51721_1000980_pt1 | contig 12509 bp, 9 predicted proteins | sample SaaInlV_120m_DNA_4_FD_51721 | JGI IMG/M metagenome (IMG submission 51721)
ACTGTGTCATTATAAAGCCCTCTGCATAACGCCCTTTCAACATTGAAAAAGAGGGCAACGCCGGCTTGGGTGGGCGCATATATGCGGTGGTGGAACCGCTGCAATATTTGCACAATATATGTATCAGTAAGTTGAGGCGCTGAATGCGCCTACGGGGCTACTGCGAGGCAGGCCGCCGCAGCCCGGTGTTGCAACCGAGCAAAGTGTTTTGGCTTGGCAGCTATAATATGTAGATGTCTTCTATATATCCTACCAAAACAAACCACCCAAAGCCGAACTCTGCAATAATAATTAACCAAGACGACCCGGTATAGGGCAAGGTGACAAAGTACAAGTCGTAACCTGTCCCTAAACCACTTTTTCTAAAACCTCAAAGGCGTCCCAGGGCTCCATAGGGGAGTCCCCCACAACCTGCTGTTCTTTTGCACGATAGAAGATGCGCTCCGCGCCCANAGTGTTTAGACCAGAGTTCGGCTTACAGCGTCTTGCCATCCCGAATAGAGCCTATCGCGGCGCGGCGCGTCCATTTGCGGCTCAAAGCGGCGATCGCAGGCCCAGCTGTCTGCGAACCCTTGTTGGTCTGGGTAAATTCCAGCGCGTGAACCGGCCAGCCAAGCTGCCCCCAAAGCTGTGGTCTCCAGAACCTTAGGGCGATCCACAGGCGCGCCGAGAATGTCTGAGAGAAATTGCATGGTCCAATCGGAGGCTGTCATGCCCCCATCGACGCGCAACACAGCCTCCCCTGGCCTTCCCATGTCATCTTGCATCGCCAGAAGTAGATCGCGGGTTTGATAGCCTACGCTTTGCAGCGCCGCTTTGGCAAATTCCTTGGGACCAGAATTGCGGGTCAATCCGAAGATCGCGCCGCGACAGTCGGCGTTCCAATAGGGCGCGCCGAGCCCGGTAAACGCCGGCACAAGATACAGCGATTGGGTGGGGTCGGCGGCGGCGGCCATGTCAGCAGTTTCATGCGCCGCGGAAATAAGCCCGAGCCCGTCGCGCAGCCATTGCACCACCGCCCCGGCGATAAAGATTGAGCCTTCCAAGGCATAGGTCGGCTTGCCGCCCAACTGATAGGCAATGTGCCAAGCATCCGATTTTTCGATGTCACCAAAGTATCACCGGTGTTCAGAAGTGCAAAACAGCCCGTGCCGTAGGTCGATTTCAACATCCCCGGCTCAAAGCACGCCTGTCCGATGGTCGCGGCCTGTTGATCCCCCGCCACACCAAGAATTGGTATATCTGCGCCAAATAAGGTGGTTGTCCCAAACTCTGAGGCGCAGTCGCGCACGTCGGGCAGCATCGCCGGCGGCACCTGCATCAGCGCGCAGATTTGCGCGTCCCAGCAACCTTGACGAATGTCATAGAGCATGGTGCGGGCCGCATTGGTTGCATCTGTCACATGGGCGCGCCCTTCAGTCAGTTTCCAGATCAAATAGCTGTCCATCGTCCCAAAGAGCAACTCGCCCCGGGCCGCACGCTCGGCTGCCCCCTCTATATGCGTCAAAAGCCAATGCAGCTTTGTGGCGGAAAAATAAGGATCAAGCAAAAGGCCGGTCTTTTGCGTGATTTCGGCCTCATGTCCCTCGGCGCGCAGACGATCGCAAAATGCAGATGTGCGCCGATCCTGCCAAACAATCGCCTTATGGATTGGGGCACCGGTGTTGCGGTCCCATACAAGGGTCGTTTCGCGTTGATTGGTAATGCCGATGGCGGCGATATCTTTGGCCGTGCAGCCCGCTTGCGCCATCACACCGCCAACAACCGCTTGCACAGAGGCCCAAATCTCCTGTGCATCATGTTCCACCCATCCCGATTGCGGGAAATATTGTGGAAATTCTTGCTGGCAGGACTGGACCGGGCGCATGTCTTTATCAAAAAGAATGGCACGGCTCGACGTGGTGCCTTGGTCGATAGCCAGAATATAGGTCATGAAAACTCCCGCCGGTTAAGGACATTTCGAATTCAAAATGTGCCGCGACTACGGGGGGGATGTAAAGGGAATTTAACCGCGAAATCCAGTGGCCACGACGAATTTCTCTGAGGAATTCGAGCGTGATGCAGGCGGCTTCATATTCATGACTTTGGTAAATTTTTGCTTGAGCAGCGCTTGCAGCTCCCCTTCTGCGCCGCCAGCCAAAACCTTGGCCACAAAAGTGCCACCAGGTGTCAGCACGTCAAAGGCAAAATATGCGGCCGCTTCGCACAGTGCAATAATGCGCAGATGGTCCGTTTGCTTATGTCCCGACGAGGCCGCGGCCATATCCGACATCACCACATCAGCAGGCCCATCAAGCCAGGCTTTCACCTTAGCATCCGCATCATCTTCCATGAAATCCAGCACATGAATTTCCGCGCCCGGGATGCTTTCCACTTCTTGCAGATCCACACCCAAAATCGTGCCGATCTTCTTGCCCTGCCGCGTGCCCAATGCGTTGATGCGTTTGACCGCCACTTGGCACCATCCGCCCGGCGCACAGCCCAAATCCACAACCCGCGCTCCGGGCACCAAAAAGCGAAATTTATCATCAAGTTCAAGGATTTTATAGGCCGCACGTCCACGATACCCATCCGCTTGGGCCCGCTTAACATAGGGATCATTCAGCTGCCGCTCCAGCCACAGCGTCGAGGAAAGTTTCCGCCCCCGCGCCGTTTTCACCTTAACGCGCAGATCCCGCTGACCGCGACCACTGTTATTGCCTGGAATTTTTGCCATATCGCCTCAGCTCTTTTGTTCGCGCAAAACACCGTCTGCGCTCATTTGTGCATAGAGTAAACCCTCGCGCAGGCCTCGATCGGCCACAGACAGTTTATGGGTGGGCCAGCAGCGCAGCACGGCTTGTAAAATTGCCGCCCCAGACATGATCAGCGCTTGGCGATCCTTGCCGATCCGCGGATCATTTTGCCGTCCGACCGGGCCAAGCCGCAGATAATCGTGGATCACCTTGTCAATTTCAATCGAAGACATCGCCAGCCCATCCACTTTATTGCGATCATAACGCCGTAACCCCAAGTGGCTGGCTGCAACGGTCGTCACCGTGCCGCTTGTGCCAATGATCTGGAAATGCTCCATTTTATACGCGCGGTCATAAGGAATAAAGCTTTCCAACTTTTCCTCAAACAACAGGCTCATCAAAGCAAAGCGTCCCGCGTCGTCATCCACATCATTGAACAAATCGCGCAGGGTCGCGACACCTAAAGGCACTGAGATCCAATCCACCACCTTGGCCCCGTATTTATTCGGACGCTCACCCGAACGAAACCCACGGTGCATATGCATGATCGCGCGGCTGCGCAATTTGGGTTGTACATCCACCAGATCAATCCAAACCAATTCGGTGGACCCCCCGCCGATATCGACAACCAATAGCTGATCTGTGTCGCGGGTCACCAAAGGGGCACAGGACAGAACCGCCAACTGCGCTTCCTCCTCCGCCTTGATAATTTCCAATTTCAGGCCAGTTTCTTTGCGGACCTGCCGCATGAGCTCGGCGCCATTGGCGGCGCGCCGGCAGGCCTCTGTGGCCACCAAACGCATTTTTTTCACGCGATATTGCCGCAATTTTTGACTGCACACCCGTAAAGCCTGCAAGGTGCGATCCATGGAGACACGGCTGAGCCGCCCCGTTTCTTCCAAACCCTGCCCCAGCTGGACCGATTTTGAAAAGCTGTCCACAATTTTGAATTGCGCCCCATCGGGTTGCGCAATCAACATGCGGCACGAATTTGTACCGAGATCCAAAGCCGCATAAAGCGGATGAACCTGGGCCTTGAGGCCTGCGGTTGACTCAACCGCTTTGGGAATCGCATCCGCAGACCGAGGACGCTGTGGCGTCATACTTATACGCCTTTCGAGTTTCGAGTTACCCCTAACCTAAGCGCTTCGATGGTGCCTTGCAATCACTCATAAACTTATTGCCAATTTTTCCGAATTAACCGCCTTTTCATGGCGCATCGGTTTTGGCATGACAGGAAAGTCGCTCCCACCGGTTCAATTGTCGAAATTCGACCCTGTTTTGAGATCAGTTGCACCTAGTAATCCGTGACACAGTTGTGAGGAATCATTATGGCAGATGTAATTGTAGTGTATTGGCGTGACATCCCGGCCCAAGTCATTGTCGGCAAGGGGCGCAAAGCGTCAAAAGTGCAACTGCCAGAGCGTTTTGAGCAGGCCATTGACCGCGCAGCCATGAAGATCGGCGCCGAAGATACGGATGCCTACCTGGCCGAATGGCGCAAGGCCGAGCCCTATGTGGTTGATGGCGACCAGGCCGAAGTGGCCCAGTCAGAAGCCGCCCGTCTCGACGCNGANTATGATCAAGAAAAAATCAAGCAGCTCATCGCCAATGATGGCTGGGCCATACAGGCCTAGATCCCCCAAGTTACCAGTTGAAAAGAAGGAGCGGCCCATGGCCCTACTCAATTTTGGATCCAAAGACACGGCAGGTGTCGAGATCAACCCGCAGGTCGAAAGCTTTCTAAAGGATTACTCCATTGAGGTCATGCCACGCACGGCGGAGAAAATTGAAGATTTCCGCGAGCTTCTCCCGGCCGCAACGCGCGTGTACATCGCGCATATTGAGGGCACACCCATTGAAGATATGGTGGCCACTGCCAAGCGCATCGCAGGCGAAGGCTTTGCCGTTATGCCGCATTTCCCCGCAAGGATCATCAAAGATGAGGCCACATTGCGCAATTGGATCGCCATGTATCAGGGCGAAGCGGGCGTTGAACAAGCCTTGCTCCTCGCGGGCGGTGTGACGCAGCCCCACGGCGATTACGACAGCTCCATGCAATTGCTTGAAAGCGGCGCCTTTGGCGACGCGGGTTTCAAGCGTTTGCATGTGGCGGGGCATCCTGAGGGCAACAAAGATATTGATCCCGATGGCTCCATGACCAATGTGGACGCGGCCCTGCGCTGGAAGCAGGCATTTTCAGACACATCCGACGCAGATATGGCCATTGCNACGCAGTTTTGTTTTGAAGCGGCCCCGGTGATNGACTGGGCCAATGATCTTGCGGCCAATGGCATCACCCTGCCGATNCATATCGGTGTGGCCGGCCCGGCAAAACTGCAAACCTTGATCAAATTTTCGATTGCCTGTGGTGTGGGCGCCTCACTGCGGGTGCTCCAACGCCGCGCCAAAGATCTCACCAAATTGCTTTTGCCCTTCACCCCCGATGAGTTCTTGAGCGATCTTGCGGCCCATAAAGTCGCAAATCCGGATTTTGGCATTTCACATGTCCATTTCTTCCCGCTTGGCGGGATAAAAACCAATGCCAATTGGGCCATCGAAAACGGCGGCACCTCCGCCACTCCAGCTTCTCAATCCTAAGGATTTCCAAATATGACACGCACTGTTGTAGAGTCAAAAACCAAGACAGCCATCATCGGCTTTGATGAGCCCTTCTGCGTGATTGGTGAGCGCATTAATCCAACAGGCCGCAAGATCTTAAATGCAGAGCTGGAGGCGGGAGATTACTCTCGTGTGGAAGCCGATGCCATTGCCCAAACGGCCGCGGGAGCCACGATCTTGGACATCAACTCTGGGGCCGTCTTCTCAAACAAAATGGCCGAAGATCCGCGCTATGCGGATAACAACTTTGTCGAGCCAACCTTGATGCGCGCCTTGATCGAACGGGTGCAAGCTGTGGTTGACACGCCCCTGTGCATCGACAGCTCAGTGCCAGGCGCTTTGGAAAATGGCCTGGCCGCCGCCGAGGGCCGCCCACTTCTCAACTCGGTGACCGGAGAAGAAGAGCGGATGGAAATGGTGCTGCCATTGGTGAAAAAATACAATGTGCCTGTGGTCGCCATTTCCAATGATGACACCGGCATCTCCGAGGACCCTGACGTACGCTTTGCCGTTGCAAAAAAGATCGTTGAGCGCGCCGCTGACTTTGGCATTCCGGCCCATGACATCGTTGTTGATCCGCTGGTGATGCCCGTAGGCGCAATGGGATCTGCTGGCTTGCAAGTCTTCACTCTGGTCCGGCGTTTGCGTGAGGAATTGGGTGTGAACACCACCTGCGGCGCATCGAATATCTCCTTCGGCCTGCCCAACCGTCATGGCATCAACAATGCCTTCCTGCCGATGGCCATGGCCGCGGGCATGACCTCAGCCATCATGAACCCGGTCGCCTTGCCGGTCAATCAAACCAAGATTGCCGAAAAGAAAGCCGCGATTGCCGCGGCGGGCATCATCTTGCCAGAGGGTATGGATGATGAAACTTTCGTCACCCTCTTTGGCATGGGATCCATGTCGAGCAAACCCGGCAAAGAAATGGAAGCCATCCGGGCCGCCAATTTCTTGATGGATTGCGACCCAAGCGGAGCCGCTTGGATCAATTTCAACAAAATTCCTGGCAGTGATGCGGGTGGCCGCGGTGGCCGCAAACGCCGTCGGGGTTAAGGCTGCAACATCCCTGCCCGGCCTTTGGCCGGGCAGCGCAATTTAAAGCTGGCGCGCTTGGGCGACATTTTGCGCCAGCGCCGATTGCAACGTCACCACATCAGCGGCAACCCCAAGAAAACACCCGCCCTGTGCGATAAAGCGCTGCTGATCTTCTGGATCGAAACAAATCGTGCCGGCGCAGAGCCCTGCCGCTTTGATATCCTTCATCCCCTGCGCGATAACCTCCAAGACCTCCGGGTGGTTCAAGTCACCCAAATGCCCCATATCCGCGCTTAAATCCGCCGGGCCAATAAAGATGCAGTCAATGCCTGGCACTTGGGCGATTTGCGCAATATTGGCCATAGCGGCGCGCGTTTCGACCTGCACCATGACGCAAATCTGATCATTGGCTGTTTTGGCGTAATCTGGAATGGCATTGTAGCCACTGGCCCGCGCCAGGGCATAGCCCACCCCGCGCCGCCCCTCGGGTGCATATTTACAGGCCTCCACCACTTGCTGCGCTTGCTCTGCGGTTTCCACCATAGGCACCAAAACGCTTTGCGCCCCAATATCCAAAACCTGTTTCAAAATCCAATCTTCACCCTGCGGCACACGCACCACAGCACTGGCCCCGCGCCCGTCCAATGCGCGCAGTTGCGCCGCCATCAAAGGCAAGTCATTCGGCCCGTGTTCCCCGTCAATCAAACACCAATCATAGCCGGCTGCCCCGGCCATCTCCGCCACCGCCGGATTGCACAGGCCAAGCCAAATGCCAATTTGCAACTCTCGGCGCGCGAGGGCGGCTTTCAATTTGTTTTTGGGTGCGGGCATGATCTGATCCTTTAATTACAGAGCTAAAAGCATCTCTACGATTGCCGCGAAAAGCAAGCGCTGAGTTGTTATGCGGGCAAAATCCGCTCCCCCTGATTTTGGCTCGCTTTGCCAACTATCGGGCCTAACGCCCTTGCACGGATTGGGCGAAATAAAGTATGCAGCTGCCTGAGTGGTATGGAAGTTGGAAAAAGAACATGGGACAGCATTATTTGGTCGCAGACGTGGGCGGCACCAATACCCGCGTAGCTCTGGCCAATGATGGAAAGCTGCAAACCCAAACAATTCACCGCTACCGCAACACGGATCAATCCGGCGTTGTCGAAATTTTGCAAAAATATCTTGCGGAGCAGGCCCCAGAGGCGCGGCCGGAGGCCGTCTGTATTGATGTGGCCGGGCCTGTCGGCACTGACCAGGGTCAATTGACCAATCTCGATTGGACGGTCACCAGCGCTGAGCTCTGCGCCGCCACGGGCGCGACATTTGGCGCCATCCTGAACGATATGCAGGCCCAAGGCATGGCCTTGTCGCATCTACCCAGCACCGCCTTTCACAGCATTTTGAAAGGCACAGCCCAGAGTGGCAACCGCATGGTTGTCAATATTGGCACCGGGTTCAATTCGGCGGTGGTCTTGGGCGAAGGGCCAAAACTCACCGTGCCGGGCAGTGAAACAGGTCATGTCAATTTACCCGTGCCCAGCCCTAAGATCTATGAGCTGCATCAATTCCTGACCGAACGCTTCGGGTTCGCCTCGGCCGAAGAAGTGCTCTCCGGCCGCGGGCTTGGGCATATTTACGGCTTTCTTGCCGGGCTTGATCCGCGCCAACCCTTCCCCAGCTCCCACCATATCATGTCGAATTTGCGCAGCGATCCTCATGCGCGCAAATCGGTTGACATCATGCTGGAGGTTTTGGGCTGCGTCTGTGGCAACCTCGCCCTGACACATTTGCCCTTTGGCGGCATTTACCTTGTCGGCGGCATGGCGCAGGTCTTGGCAGACTATTATCACGACAGCGCATTTCACCGCGCCTTTGTCGCCAAGGGAAGATTTGCAGAATTTATGGACCAATTCTCCGTACATTTGGTGCAAGACGACCACGCGCCCCTTGTCGGATGCATTGCACATCTGCAACATCACGGGCATGACAAGCTCTGACATTCTTCCAAACGCCCAGGTCCGCCAGCACTTCTTAGACCGTCACCAGCTGCGAAAACCACCGCTCGGCACGCGGCTGGATCAGACCCTGCGTGCGCTGAATTTCGTGCAGGTCGACAGCATCAACACCCTTGCCCGGGCACATGACTTAATTCTTTGGTCGCGGCAACAAAGCTATCGCCCGCCCGCATTGCGCAAGATGGTGGATCATAGCCGCACAGCTTTTGAAGCTTGGACTCATGATGCCTCAATCTTGCCAATTACAGCCTTTCCCCATTGGCGCCACAAATTCATCCGCGACGCAGAACAAGTTCAAAAGCGATGGAAGGCCTGGCACCGTGGGGATTTTTTGGCGCAGACCGAAATAGTCTTAGAACAGATCGCCCGGCATGGACCCTTAGGATCGGGGGAAGTCGGCGCGAATGAACAGCGCGGGACCGGCGGTTGGTGGGATTGGCACCCCTCGAAAACCGCCCTCGAATATCTGTGGCGCACAGGCCGCATCACCGTGAGCCGGCGCGAGGGGTTTCGCAAACTCTATGATTTGACGGAAAATGTCATTCCACAAGACATACGCAACGCCCATCCCTCGCTTGATGAAAGCCGAGATTGGGCCTGCCAAGGGGCACTGCGCGCCCTGGGATTTGCCACTGCGAAAGAAGTGAGCGAATTTTATGACTTTGTGACCGTTGCCGAGGCCCGGGCCTGGATCACGCGCGGGCTTAAATCGGGCGCGCTGCGCGAAATCAAGACCGAAGCCGCCAACGGCCAACTGCGCGACCGGGTGGTGTTCACGCAAGACTGGCCCAGCCTACAAGAGCCTTTGCCCACCTCCAACCGACTGCGCATTCTCAGCCCGTTCGATCCAGCGCTGCGCAATCGTGCACGCGCGGAAGAAATTTTTGGCTTTTCCTATCGCATCGAGGTTTTCGTTCCAGCTGCGCAACGCCAATATGGGTATTATGTCTTTCCAATATTAGAAGGCAGCGCCCTTATTTCCCACATAGAGATCAAGGCCAATAGAAAGAAAAATGTCATTGAAATTATAGGATTTTGGCCTGAATCTGATGTAAAATTTACCCCTGCACGCATGGAAAGGCTCATGGCAGAGCTCAAACGCATCTGCCTGCTGGCTGACTGCCGCGACATCACGGGCCTGGAGGTTTTGCGGAGTATTTAAGGCAAAAATTCCGGTCAAATATCCAGCTTCAGCACCCCGCCCGCCTCGGCCGCTCGGCTTTGGCACAGGATGACAGTGGTTTCACGCTGCGCCGCCGAGAGCACAAAGTCACGGTGCTCCACCTCACCAGATAGCACCGTGCATTTGCACACACCGCAGAGCCCATCAGCACATTTCACATCCACCGGTATCCCTGCGGCGATCAGCGCATCACTGGCCGATTGCGTGGCAGTGACTGGAATTTTTTGCCCATTCGCCCGCTCAATCTCAAAGGGATGGTTTTCCCACTCCGGCAGCTCCGGCACGGTAAAAAACTCAGCATGCAGCGCCGCCTCCGGGTAACCAATAGAGCGGGCATGGTCTAAAATGGCGCTCATATAAGCATCTGGTCCACATACATAAATATGTGTCCCGGCTTCATAGGCCGGCACGTCTCGGGCAATATCAAGGCGCGTGCCCTGATCGGAGTAATGCCGGCTGACACGATCGGCCCAAGCCAAACCGTCAAATGCGCCATCAAAGGCAGCCTTTGACTTTTGACTGGCCGAATACATCAGGCGAAACCGTCCCCCTTTGCGATGAAGCTCATGGGCAAAGGCCAGCATCGGCGTCACACCGATACCGCCGCCAAAGAGTAAGGACAGCTTGGCCGAAGGTTCCAATTCAAAATGATTGATAGGTTTGGAAACAAAAACACGCCGGCCGGGCTCAAAAATTCGGTGCATCAATTGCGAGCCCCCCCGCCCCTCAGGCTCCTGCAGCACTGCGATTTCATAACAGCTGCGATCGGCAGGATCGCCGCACATGGAATATTGCCGCAAAAATTCGGGCGCGACAACAATGTCCAAATGCGCCCCCGCCGTCCATTGGGGCAAATCCGCGCCATCCACCGCCACAAGCCTGTATTTCTTGACCGCACCCGGCCAATCTTCCACCTCAGCGACAGACATTTGAATGACCGGCGCTTCGTGATCATTTTGGTAAAGATGTAAGTGATCTCGCGCACCTGTGGCAGATTTTTCTTGATAGACCTCTGCTGTGATCATGGCTTGATAGGCCTCAATGCCAGCTTCGCGGTCCATCGGGGCCGGATATGGGAAGGGATGGGGTGCCAGGGGCGCGGGATACACCGCCAAAGTCTGGTCTTCGTACTTCAAATCCAAATCTTTTTGCAAAGATCGAGCATTGATCGGATGGGCTGTGGGGCGATATCCCCCCGCCTCGGTCAATTCCAAATCCCACCACCATTTTTTGACCGGATTCAGCTCACCATGACCGGCCATATCATCCATTTTTGCCAAAACTGGCGCCATCTGTGGCACGTTCATTGCCGCCCAGCGGAAAGGCGCTTCGGCAAACAACCCCTCAAGGTTCCAAGGGCAGGTTTTCATGCAGCGTCCACACATGGCGCCGCCCGGGGTGCTGATACGATAGCTGGCACATTTTTGACTGTCAGATTTCCAAATTTCATAGCCGTTGAACATCAATTTTGGCCCAGCCGTGATTGCCCCTGAGGGACATTCGCGCGCGCATTTATTGCAGCTTTGGCAAAAGCGCTGCAGGCCAAAATCTATCGGCTTATCATGGGACAGCGGCAGGCTCGTGGTCACCACACCCGATTTCAAACGTGGACCCAGAAAGGGGTTAAGGATCACCTCGCCGATACGGCTGACCTCCCCCAAACCGGAGAGCAAAAGCAAGGGCGGTTGCAACACCTCACCATCCATCACCGTATGCGCCTTGGCCATATAGCCCAAGTTTCGGATATGTTGCGCAATGATGCCGCCCAAAAGGGAAAACCGCAGATAGGCCCGCATGGATTGCGCCACGGAGATCCAATCGTCACCAGACGCGCCTTCCATCGTTTCAAACCCTTGATCAACAATCATGCTGATGGCCTGATCATGGGGCGGCAGGATGGGCGCGCCGCGGGCGTCATGGGAATACCACGACCATTCAGGGCAGCGCGACAGGCCGGTGGCATCAATGCCCAGAAAATAACTGGCCCCTTTGATGTTATCGGCTGCCACCTCGGGCGCAATCTGTTGCGCATGGGCGGCCGGCTCCCCGTCCTGCAAAAGCACAAAGGCACCGAGCAGCCGGCGTTGCGCAGAGCTGGGCGCAGCCTTGCGCGCGTAGTGACCCGCCGTGGCGCCCTTTTGCAGCGCCGGTCCCATATCGCCAAATTGCGCGCGGGCGAACATATCCGTGCGTTTGGGCACCCGGGCCACATTCGGCTCATCAATATAGGTCGTGGGGGTCTCAACGCGCTTTAGGGTTTCAAACGGATGGGCACCCTGGGCGTATTCTCGCCGCGCATAGGGATCATGAGAGCGGCGGCTCGCGCCGCCATGGCGGCCCAAAGTCCAATCCAGCCCCATAAGGGCGGATTGCGGTTGATCGGCAGCCAAAGGCAAATCCGGTGCCAGCGCCATATCGGTGGTGACGGCGGCCAAACCAAATCTTTGACCTAACCAAGGATGGGTGATTTCATCACCCGCCACCTGCGCCAAGCCAGCCTTCACCGCCAAGCGGGCCAAATCCACATCACAGGTGGTGGCCGAATGCGCCCGCGCACTGTACCCTAAAATTCGAATATAATTGGCCAAAACCGTGGCGGTTTCTGTCCCCAGAACGGCCGCGCGTTCGGCCTGCGCGTCTTGCACCCAATCGCAGCCGATCTCCCCAGGTCTCGGATCCCGCCGATAGGCCACCAAAAAGACCAAAGCATATGTATGATGATCCATTGGCTGGGGCTTGGCCGCCATGCTTTCTCTCAAATCCGCCATGATCACATCAATGCCAGCGGCCAAAGTCTTGGTTTGGCGGGTTTGCAGAGCATGGGACAGGCGGTCAATTTGCGGGTTGCGCCGCGCAGCTGCCAACCTGTCCGCCTGGCCCAAAGGCGCTATGCCAACCATGGAGATATCATTAAAATAGGCGAAG
>JGI26260J51721_1000986_pt1 | contig 12472 bp, 12 predicted proteins | sample SaaInlV_120m_DNA_4_FD_51721 | JGI IMG/M metagenome (IMG submission 51721)
ACTGTTACTGGCAAATACGGGCGTCTTCTGGGTTGGCTTTACATTGGGGACGACAGTGTGTCCCTTAACGAGCAAATGATTGAAGAAGGGTATGCTCATGCCTATGATGGTGGCACCAAGGATATGAACCTTGAGGCACTACGAGAAATTAGGAGAGCACATGGAACACTCCTTTGATCTAAGTTTAGAAGATTATACAATCATTATCAATGCCCTTCACTACTATAAAAAGGTAGAGAAGATTGGGCATTTTCAAGCATTCGATGACAATCGAATCAATTTACTGAGAGATAAGTTATCATATCAGTTGATCCCTAGTGCAAAATCAAATAGGAATTAGTATGAAATTTTTAATTACATTTTTAGTGACGTTATTCATTGCTGTTCCTGTATGGGCAGTAGATGTACAAATGGGTGCTGGTGGCAACCTAGTATTTGAACCGAATGAGATTACAATCTCTGCAGGTGACACTGTACATTTTATCAATCAGGCACTACCTCCTCACAATATTATTGTTGAGGCACGTCCTGATCTGTCTAGAGAAGCATTACTGTTTGCTCCTGGAGAATCACAAGACGTTGTGTTTGCTGATGTAGGAGACTACAACTTCTTCTGTGGTCCTCATCAGGGTGCAGGTATGACTGGTGTGGTGCACGTAGAATGATTACCAACGATTGGCGTAATTCCGATGAACGGTTTGCCCAAAAAGGAATGCTTGCTGAGGCACTAATCCACAAAGGCATTCCTCTTTATACAGACTTTTATCAGTTCTGTGACTATGCAATCTCTCAAGGTATTGGTGACTATGCAGTCAGTATGGAAAAACCCGATCGGGAAATCTTCATACATAGTGAATATATGAAATATATGAGTCACAGAGTCTTACTAAATGAGTGAACAGTATCTTGGTAATCCTAATCTCAAGAAGGTTAATACCGCAATTGAGTTTACAGAAGAACAGTTGCAGGAGTACATCAAATGTTCTCAAGATCCTGTTTACTTTATTAGGAATTACATCAAGATCGTTTCACTAGACGAAGGTCTCATTCCATTTACGATGTATCATTTCCAGGAGGACATGGTACAGAAGTTTCACGACAATCGATTCAATATCGCAAAACTACCACGGCAGTCTGGTAAGTCTACTATTGTGACTTCCTATCTGCTGTGGTATGTTCTTTTTAAACAAAATGTCAACGTAGCAATCCTCGCAAATAAGGCAGCAACTGCACGTGAGATGCTACAACGTTTACAACTATCATATGAAAACCTCCCAAAGTGGCTCCAGCAAGGAATCATCGCATGGAACAGGGGCAGTCTCGAACTGGAAAACGGATCTAAAATCCTCGCTGCTTCTACTTCGGCTAGTGCTGTTAGGGGGATGTCATTTAACGTTATATTTCTTGATGAGTTTGCGTTTATCCCAAACCACATTGCTGACCAGTTCTTTAGTTCTGTTTACCCTACTATTTCTTCTGGTAAATCTACTAAAGTAATCATCATCTCGACCCCTCACGGGATGAACATGTTCTATAAACTCTGGCATGATGCAGAGAAGGGCATGAATGAATATACTACTACCGAAGTCCACTGGTCAGAAGTTCCTGGTAGAGATGAAGCATGGAAAGTTCAGACGATCAAGAACACATCAGAGTCACAATTCAAGGTTGAGTTTGAGTGTGAGTTCCTTGGATCTGTTGATACTCTGATTTCTCCAAGCAAACTGAGGATCATGCCGTATGAAGAACCCTCTGATAGAAATGCTGGTCTTGATATCTTTGAAAAACCCGTAAAGGATCACACTTATATTGTGACTGTGGATACTAGTCGTGGTATCTCTAGTGACTATTCTGCTTTCACAGTTATGGATGTGACAGAGATTCCTTATGTGATGGTGGCAAAATATAGGAACAATGAAGTGAAACCAATGTTGTTCCCAAATGTCATATTTGATGTTTGTAAGGCATATAATAGAGCATATGCTCTGATCGAAGTGAACGATATTGGTGGTCAGGTTGCTGACATCTTACACTTTGATCTTGAGTATGATAATATTCTAATGTGCTCAATGCGTGGTAGAGCAGGTCAAGTTGTTGGATCTGGATTCTCTGGGAAGAAAGCATACCTGGGAGTGAGAATGACCAAGGCAGTTAAGAAACTTGGTTGCTCTAACTTCAAAACGATGCTAGAGGATGATAAGATCGTCATTAAAGATTACGATACCATATCTGAATTAACTACATTCATTCAAGTTGGTGATAGTTTTCAAGCAGAAGAAGGTTGTAACGATGACCTAGCAATGTGCTTTGTGATGTTCTGCTGGTTGACCACAAGTGTCTACTTTAAAGAATTGGTAAATAGTGATATACGTCAAAAAATTTACGAGGATCAAAGGGAAGCAATTGAAGCCGATATGGCACCCTTTGGATTTGTTGAAGATGGAACAAGTGAAGAAAGCTTCGTAGACAATAATGGAGATAGGTGGTATGTGGATGAATACGGAGACCGTGCTTTCCAATGGAACTATGTGAACGATGATATGACTACTACATCATGGTGAGGTGCTATAAAACTAGCATTTCATAAATATTTTTAAGTAAAAGACACTAATTCATAAGAGGGAGTTTTTACAAATGGCATCAAGGCAACAATCCCCTGGTGTGCAGATACTGGAAAGAGATCTCAGCACCTCTTCTTCGGTGTCCTTGACAAACGTTGGTGCTATTGCAGCAACATTTGAAAATGGACCAATCGAAGAACCTGTTACAGTCGGTTCAGAGAGAGAACTTAGTTCTGTCTTTGGTAACCCAACAGAAAAAAATTACGAAGACTGGTTCGCAGCAGCACAGTTCCTCCAATACGGTGGTACTCTAAGAGTTGTGCGTGCCGACTCAACAAAAATCGCAAACGCATCTGACGACATTGGCGCAGCAAACCAACGTGGTACAGGTGCTACAGCAACCGTTACCGTTACCAACGGTTCTGTAACCTCAGTAGCAGTTAATGCTCAAGGTTCAGGATACCGTGGTGCAACAGTTACCATCGTTGGTGGTACTGGCACAGGTGCAGAAGTTACAGCAGATGTTGCATCTGGATCAGTAACTGGTTACACCGTGGTATCTGGTGGTAAAGGATACGACCAATCCACAATCAGTGCTACAATTTCAGGTCTAGGACCCAAGATTAAAACACTTGCAGATTACGAAGCAAACATCGAAGACGGTGCAAATGCATTCCACTATGCAGCAAGAACTGCTGGTGGTAATGGCAATTCACTCAAGGTGTTCGTTGCTGACTCAGGTGCCGATCAGGTTCTTTATCTGACTCCTGTAAGCACAGGTCTATCACAGTCAACAAATGACCTTACTGTTGTCAGAGCACAGGGTGGCACTAGTGCTACTACCTTTGCTGATGACGATGTAGTTTCGTTGATTGATAGAAGTTCCACTACAACCACGGTTGATAACGCAGGTGGAACTGCACTCTCAGCAGTTGCTACAACTTTGAACGTTGCATCTGACACTGGTCTGGCAGCAAACAATTTCCTACTACTTGAATCTTCCAACGGTGCCGAACTTGTTCGCATCGATTCTGGTTATTCAGGTGGTACTAGTGTCACGATTGCTCGTGCCGCAGAAGCAACCACTGCAGTTTCTCATGCTGACGGTTCAACGGTCACTAAGGTTACCGTTACTGAAGCATCAACTCTGCTTAATGGTGCCATTGGTACAACTGGTGCAACCACGATCTCCGTCGATGGTCTAACCAATTTCACAATCAATGACTTGATCCGTGTGATCAAGACCTCTAACTCAAACACTACCACCATCAACGAAGGTGGCACTTTCAGTGACGCAGATACAACTCTGACTGTTACTTCTGGTACTAACTTCGCAACTGGAGAGTTCATCAAGATTGACAACGAGATCCTTGAAGTGACTGGAAAGTCTACCAACGATCTAACAGTCCGTCGTGGTGCTCTAGGTACAACCGCAGCATCTCATGCAGATGGTGCAACCGTAACCGAACTAAACTTGACCTCTGAGGTCATGAAGGTTACACAAATCACCCCAATCGCAACTGGTTCTGCAGAACCCCGTTTCGCACTTCAATCATCTGCTGACGGTACATTCACCAATGGTGGTTTAACATCACCCTCTGGTGCTAGCTCTGCACAAACACTATCGACCTATAACGTCTCTGGTTGGAACTATAAGTCTGTCGTTGCTCTGACTCTTAAGGAAGGCACCGTCAAGTCTAAGTTTGCAGTTGGTGAAAGAATCACAACAAACGCAGCAACTCCTGTTGTTGGTGATGTGATCTCCTGGGATCCTACTTCTAGAATTCTAGAAGTCAAGATTGATTCTACGAACACTGGTCTTTATAGCACCTCAACTGGTAGCAATCTTGTCAAGTCTGTCTTGACTGCTCCTGGTGGATATCCTGCACCTACAGTTTCTGAAGGTCAGATTGAGAAGATTGAGAGAAAACTATATGTTGCTCTCGATAAAACTTCTGAGAAGTTCTCCGATGATTCCATTGGTTCTGCTAAGATTCGTCTTTCCGACCTAGGTTCTAACGAGTTTACGATCAACTCATTCTCCGATGCATATTCTGAACTGGAATACTATCCTGGTCAGAGATGGGTCAACGTTGCAGGTCGTCCTGGTACTTCCGAGTATGTGAAGAACAAAGGTGGTAGCAACGATGAACTACACATCCTTGTGTTTGATCACCTCGGTACAATCACTGGTACTCCTAGGACCCTTCTTGAGAAGTTCACCTTTGTCTCTAAAGCATCTGATGCTAAGAGTCCTCAAGGTGCTAACAACTTCTACCTTGAAGTCATCAAGAATGAGTCTTCATACATCTTCTTCGGTGAGCATCCTGGCACACTGACAGGAGACAGTTCAACTCACGTTCAGTATAGAACCAATGGCAACACTGCAGTTGCTTCAGGTCTCTGGGGTACACCCGCACTGAACAAGAACTACAACCTCCTGCAAAACTATGTTGGTTACAGACTAGATTCAACTGCTGGTGCTAACATCGCAGATCAAGCAACTGGTGCTTGGTATTCTGGTTCTTACCAGTATATGTTATCTGGTGGTGACAGTGGTTTCGATGCTAACGTTGCAGATATTGCAGCAGCACTCGATATGTTCGCAGACGTTGAAACCGAGAGACTCGACTATCTCCTCTGTGGTAAGACTGGTGACAACCTGGCAAACTCACTAGCAAAAGCAAACAAAATCATTGCTGTTGCTGATCAGAGAAAGGATTGTGTTGCATTCATCTCACCACAAAGAGCAGATGTAGTTGGCGTCATTTCCAATCCAACATCTAGAACTCAGACAAATAACATTGTTAAGTTCTTTGATCGTTTGAGTGGTTCTTCTTATGCCGTCTTCGATTCAGGTTATAAGTACATCTACGATAAGTACAATGATGTTTATCGTTACATTCCTTGTAACGGTGACATTGCTGGTACATGTGTAGAGACAGCCATCACTAATGATCCTTGGTTCTCACCCGCAGGTTTCACCCGTGGTCAGATCCGTAACGTGATCAAGTTGGCATACAATCCTAAGAAGGCATTCAGAGACGAACTTTATTCGTCAAGAGTGAATCCCATCGTCACATTTGCTGGTGAGGGCACAGTCCTCTTCGGTGATAAGACTGCCCTAGCAACACCTTCAGCATTCGATAGAATTAACGTTCGTCGTTTGTTCCTGACTCTGGAAAGAATCATCGGTGAAGCAGGTCGTGGTCAGCTCTTCGAGCAAAACGACGCAGTTTCTAGAAGCATCTTCCGAAATATTGTTGAACCATATCTACGTGATGTTCAAGGTCGTCGTGGTATCACTGACTTCCTAGTTGTTTGTGACGATTCAAACAACCCTGCAGATGCTATAGATCGTGGTGAGTTCTACGCAGAGATCTTCGTGAAACCTACCCGCACGATTAACTTCATTACTCTCTCCTTCGTGGCAACACGTACAGGCATTGAGTTTAGTGAAATCGCAAACTGATCTCATAACTAGTATTAACCAGGAGAAAATCACAGTACAATGACACTCAACCTAACTAACTTCAAAGCGCAACTAGTGGGGGGTGGGGCAAGACCTAATCTATTTAAGGTTGACCTCAACTTCCCTACTGGGGTTGGCATTGGTAACGCAACCGCAGTCGTTAACCAAGGTCAATTTATGGTCAAGGCAGCAAACCTGCCTGCATCACAACTCGGTGTGATCGAAGTACCCTTTCGTGGTAGAGTGCTCAAGGTTGCGGGAGACCGCACCTTTGAGCCCTGGACCATTACGGTTCTCAATGACACCGACTTTATGATTCGTGAAGCCATGGAATCATGGGTTCGTGCAATCAATAAAGAACAAGAGAACACAGGTTTGCAGAATCCTGCAGACTATCAAGCAGACATGGTTGTTACTCAACTAGATCGTGAGGGTGCAGAAATTGCATCGTACCGTTTCTACGGTACATTCCCCACGAACGTTTCGGCTATTGACTTAGCATTCGACTCCAACGATACCGTTGAAGAATTCACTGTTGAACTACAAGTTCAGTGGTGGGAAAACGAAGGCAAGGCCAAGAGAAAATCCTCAAATAGGATCAGTCGTTGATCAACTAAATAGAACGTAAGCAAACTAGAGTAATATAATGGCACAAGAGAATAATAATACTTCTCTGTTTGGATTTTCACTCAGTAGGCGTAAGGATGCTGTCCCTAAAAAGGCAGCATCCTTTGTTCCTAAGGACTCATCTGATGCTTCCGCACCCATCGTAGCAGGTGGATATTTCGGGCAATACGTTGACATGGAAGGTCACGTAAAGAATGAATGGGAACTTATCATGAGATATCGTGATATGTCCATTCATCCCGAATGTGATGCTGCTATTGATGATATTGTAAATGAAACTATTGCAGGGGAACTAGACGACTCACCCGTGGAGATCGAACTATCCAACCTTCCTAAAGTTAGTCAATCACTAAAGACTAAGATCAGGGAGGAGTTTCACTATGTCTTGCGTTTGCTAGATTTTGACCAAAGAGCATACGACATTTTCCGTCGATGGTATATTGATGGTAGAATTTTCTACCATAAAGTTATTGACTTAGAGAACCCAAAGAAAGGTATCTGCGAACTCAGATATATTGACCCTCGCAAGATTCGCAAGGTCAAAGAGATCATGAAGCAGGATACTCGTGACATGGCACCCCAGCAGCAAGAGATTAGAATGGGGCAAAAGACTGCAGAATATTATATCTACAACCAAAAAGGTATTAGAGGTAATGACAATACTGGTGTGAAGATCGCACCTGATGCAATTACATATTGTCATTCAAGCATTGTTGATATGAACAAGAATATGGTTCTATCACATTTGCACAAAGCAATCAAAGCATTGAATCAACTGAGAATGATCGAAGATTCTCTGGTGATTTATAGACTATCAAGAGCACCCGAACGTCGTATTTTCTACATCGATGTGGGTAATCTTCCCAAGGTAAAGGCAGAACAGTACCTTAAGGAAGTGATGTCTCGTTATCGTAATAAGTTAGTATACGATGCATCAACTGGTGAGATTCGTGATGACAGAAAGTACATGTCAATGCTAGAAGATTTCTGGCTCCCCCGTCGTGAAGGTGGACGTGGTACAGAAATCACAACTCTTCCTGGTGGACAGAACTTAGGTGAACTAGAAGACGTTAAGTATTTCCAGAAGAAACTATATAAAGCACTCAATGTTCCTCCTTCTAGAATTGAGTCTGACAGCACTTTCAACATTGGTAGATCTGCAGAGATCACCAGAGATGAGGTAAAGTTCCAAAAGTTTGTCACCCGTCTTCGCAAGAATTTCTCCCTACTCTTCAATGATATCCTCAAGACCCAATTGGTTCTGAAAGGAATTATCACCCTGGAAGACTGGGATGATATGAAAGAGCATATCCAATATGATTACGTTGCAGATAATCATTTCTCTGAACTAAAGCAGAATGAAATGATTAACGAACGACTTACCATTGCTACCACTATGGATCAGTTTGTTGGTAAATTCTATTCTGTAGAACATATCCGTCGTCAAGTCCTCAAACAAACTGAGGCTGAGATGAAAGAGATTGATGAGCAGATTGAAAAAGAAAAGGAAGCAGGTATTATTGTGGATCCCATGGAAGCTGAAATGGCAGCTGGGATGGATATGGAAGCAGGACAAGGTGAAGTTGTTGCCGATGATCCTGCCGCAAGTGGTGCTCCCGCTCCACAGGGTATCGACCCTAAAGACTATAAAAAGGGAGAGTTCTAAATAATTATATCGAAAGAGGATATTATGCCAAGTGATGCTGCTATGAATATTGTTAATACCGTCTTTACTGGCGGTAGTAAAGCTGATGTGATTGACCAAATTGGTGATCAACTCTCTGCAGTTGCTTCTAGCAAGATTGAAGCAGAGAAAGAGAGAGTAATGGCCCACTTTAGTCAGATCACTCAACCACTAAAAGATATTGAGGACGAGCTAACTGTCCAAGATTGTGATCCCGCTACTGGTCTACCTTACGAGACAGAAGAGGAATCTAGTGATGAACAACCCGATGACCCCCAGGAAGAATGAAACTAATTACCGAGCAAATCGAAAACGTAGAGATTCTTGTCGAAGAAAGGAATGGCAAAAAATCCCTATATATTGAGGGTGTTTTCCTTCAAGGGGACATCACAAACAGAAATGGTCGTCGGTATCCCATGGATACCCTTCGCAAAGAAGTAGACCGTTATAACAAAACTTTCATCGAGAGCTCTAGAGCACTTGGTGAACTGGGTCACCCTGATGGACCAACTGTGAATCTCGACCGTGTGTCGCATCGTATTATTTCTCTTAGAGAGGATGGTACTAATTTTATTGGGAAAGCAAAGATCCTTAATACCCCTATGGGCAAGATTGCTCAATCCCTTCTAGACGAAGGTGTGAAACTCGGTGTCTCTTCTAGAGGCATTGGTTCCTTAGTCAAGCAAGAAGGTTGCAATGTTGTCGGTGACGACTTTATGTTAGCAACAGCTGCTGACATTGTTGCAGACCCTTCGGCACCTGATGCTTTCGTTGAAGGAATCATGGAAGGGAGAGAATGGGTATGGGACGGTGGAAAACTCAGAGAACAGAGAGTTGCTAGGTACAAACGTTCAATTAACGAATCTGTTAAGAGAAGGAACTTGGAACAAGCAAAACTTTCCGCGTTCAATGATTTCATCAAAAATCTTTGACCTATAAATAATCTTAGAAATTAGAAAACTATCCGACCAGGAGAAATATACCAATGTCACAAGAGACAGATCTACAGCAATCGGAGGTCATTGACGAAAACGTCGTGACTAAAGGTGCAAAACCAGCAGAAAAAATGGACTCATCGAAAGGTGGTTCAGAGGATCTGGGTGGACCCGACGTTAAAACCGTTAAACCCGATTCTGATTCTGCTGCTATTGGTAAGAGAGCAAGTGCGAAAGCAACTAAAACTAATGCTCCTTCAACCAAGCCTTCTGATGCATCTTCAAAAACTGAAGAAGCAGAAGTAGAAGCAGAAGAAGTCATTGCAGAAGATGAAGAGTTCGACGGATATGAAGTCGTTGTCGATATCTCTGATGACGTTAATGCCCTCGTAGAGGGTGAAGATCTTTCCGAAGAGTTCAAAAATAAGGCTGCTACAATTTTTGAAGCAGCAGTTAAGACCAAAATTCAAGAAGAACTTGAATTGGTGCACTCAGCTTATGAAGAAACTCTTGAGGAAGAACTCACGAAAACTCGTGAGGAACTTGCCGAGCAGGTTGACGAGTTCTTAAACTATGTCGCAACCCAGTGGATGTCTGATAACGAACTGGCTATCGAACATGGTATCAAGAATGATATCGCAGAAAACCTAATCAATGGCATGAAGAGCCTTTTCTCTGAGAACTATATTGAAGTTCCTGAGCAAAAGTTCGACCTATTCGATGATATGGTCGAAAAACTAGATGAGATGGAAGCTAAACTCAACGAGCAGATCGAGACTAATGTCGATCTGAATCGTCAACTTGGTGAGCAAGTTAAGCATGGGATCGTGGCATCTATTGCAGACGGACTAGCAGATACCCAAAAGGAAAAGCTAGCAGGTCTTGCAGAAAATGTTGAGTTTTATGGTGAAGATCAATATCGTGAGAAGGTACAGATGCTGAAGGAATCTTATTTCCATCGTGGAGCATCCGCACCGACTGAAGACATCGAAGTTGATCAGGGAACTCTTCCTGGGTCCTCAATGGACGGTTACGTCCGTGCCTTAGGACGTTTCAACTGATACAACTTTATAAATAAAAACAAACCCTTCAATTTTACCCTTTAAGGAGAAACAAGCAAATGTTCCGTTCCGAACAATTGCAGGAGAAGTGGGCACCTGTTCTTGATCATAGCGATCTTCCTAATATCGCCGACAAGTACAAGAAAGCCGTTACTTCCGTCCTGCTAGAAAACCAAGAAAAATTCCTTGCTGAAGAGCGTGGAATGATTACCGAAGCAGCACCAACAATGTCTGCTGCTGGTGGTTTCACAGGTGGCAGCACAGCAACAGGTCCAACCGCAGGTTTCGACCCCGTGCTGATCAGCCTGATCCGTCGTTCTATGCCTCAACTGATTGCATATGACATTTGTGGCGTCCAGCCGATGACTGGTCCTACAGGTCTCATCTTTGCAATGCGTTCACGTTACGGTACAAACCGTACTGGTGGTGCAGAAGCATTCTTCAACGAAGCAGATACCGAGTTCTCATCAGAGAACAGTGGTGATTCACTGGCTTCCAACGATCAGACTGGAAGCAACCCCAAGCTTCTCAACGATGCTGGAACCTACACCCAAGGTGGTCAAGGTATGACCACTGCTCAGGGTGAAGCACTGGGAGATGGCACCTCAGGTAATGAGTTTGCCGAAATGAACTTCTCAATCGAGAAGGTCACTGTATCTGCCAAGACACGTGCTCTGAAAGCAGAATACACCCTGGAACTGGCTCAGGATCTCAAGGCAATTCATGGTCTTGATGCCGAGTCTGAACTGGCAAACATCCTCAGCACTGAAGTGCTGGCAGAAATCAACCGTGAGGTTGTTCGTACCATCTACCGCATTGCACGTCCTGGTGCACAAAACAATGTGGCAACAACTGGTACTTTCGATCTTGACGTTGATTCAAACGGTCGTTGGTCAGTTGAGAAGTTCAAAGGACTTCTTTTCCAAATCGAACGTGACGCAAACGCAATTGGTCACGAGACTCGTCGTGGGAAGGGCAACATCCTCATCTGCTCTGCAGATGTAGCATCTGCTCTGTCCATGGCTGGTGTGCTTGACTATGCACCTGCCCTTGCAGGCAACAACGGTCTTATCCCCGATGACACCTCCAGCACTCTGGTTGGTACACTCAACGGTCGTATTAAGGTCTACGTTGATCCTTACTCAGCAAACGTTGCTGATGATCACTTCTATGTTGCTGGTTACAAAGGTTCCAGTGCATATGATGCAGGTATGTTCTACTGCCCATACGTTCCTCTCCAGATGGTTCGTGCCGTGGGTCAGAACAGCTTCCAGCCCAAAATCGGATTCAAGACCCGTTATGGTATGGTTGCTAACCCATTCGCAGAAGGCACCAGCCAAGGTGCAGGTGCACTTAATGCAAATGCAAACCGTTACTACAGACGTGTTAAGGTTGCTAACCTTATGTGAGTCAGGTTGTTGTGGGGCAGGATGTCCCACATGCCCTTTCAGACCCCCTACAAGGGGGTCTTTTTTATGCTTAGGTATAAATTAGTAGGCATTAATATTCTTTACCTAATACACCGATTGTGTTCAAATGAATACAAAAGTGATATAATTAGATTCAACTGAATGAGGTGCATATGTAATGAGATTTTCCCTTTCTATATCATATGTAAATTTGCACGAGGTTTGTATGCGGTCTCTCATGAATCAAAGTCAATTTAATGAGTGGCGTCACTTTGAAGACACCCTAGACGAAGCGACGTTAGAACATCAAAAAATTAATGATTACTATACTTGTTTAATTGAATGCGATGCATTAAACCAAAGTCGATGTAAGAGGATATGTAAAACAGTTCTTATGTAGTGCGAGATCAAGACCCCAAACAGGGGTCTTTTTTAATGACTAAATATAGTTGTCACTAGTCTTTGAGTCATGGGTTGGTATAACAAACAACTAACAAATAGAAATTATCTAAGTCCTGGTGGATTTAAGTTCTTGCTGGATCGTTCACCTAAGACTAGTTTCTTATGTAAGACTGCAGTGATTCCTGAAATCACAATCGGTGTTATCGAAAGAGCTACACCTTTTGTCAATGTTCCTTCTGAAGGAAACATTCAGTTTGGATCATTCTCTATCGAATTTCTAGTTGATGAAAACCTAGAAAATTATTTGGAGATTCACAATTG
>JGI26260J51721_1000990_pt1 | contig 12440 bp, 12 predicted proteins | sample SaaInlV_120m_DNA_4_FD_51721 | JGI IMG/M metagenome (IMG submission 51721)
ATGATCCCGGCATTGCTGCGGGTCTATTTCAAAACCAACGAAATCCTGGTGTCACTGATGCTGGTTTACGTCGCCGAAGTCTTGATCAATGCCTTCTCAGTCGGCCTAATGCGCGACCCCGACGGTATGGGGTTTCCAGGCAGTCGCAGCATCAAGCAATATCCATCCGCATCCAATGGCGATCTCTTTCCCAATCTTGGTTCCTTTGGATCGGGCATTCATTGGGGGGTCATCACAGCCCTGTTTGCGGTGATTGTGGCTTATGTATTCATGACCCGACACCGTTTCGGTTTCAACGTCCGCCTTGCTGGGCAAAGCCCGCGTGCCGCTGCATTTTCAGGGGTGAATCCCAACCGTCTTATCATCCTGTGTATGGTTCTTTCCGGCGGGATGGCCGGCGTGGCCGGCATGTTTGAAGTCGCAGGCCCATCAGGTCAAATTCTTGGGTCATTCCCCGCGTTCTATGGCTTTACGGCAATCATTGTCGCATTCCTGGGCCGGTTGCATCCGTTCGGCATCTTGCTCGCAGGCCTCTTGATGGCGCTGACCTATATTGGTGGCGATGCGGCCCTCCAGCCGTTGCAGCTCCCCTCGGCCTCTATTCAGGTTTTCCAGGGGATGCTCTTGTTTTCGCTGCTATCGGTGGATGTGCTGACCAACTACCGCATCCGTCTGGCGCAGGGGGCTGTCACGTAATGAAACACTTACATGCTGTTGATCATGGGGGCCGCAACACTGTCGGCGGGCATCGTTCACTTGATTGCATAGGGAAATTTGATCATGNGTGACATTAACATCGTCTTNTTGCTGGCCGCGGTCATCGTTGCCTCGACCCCGATTATGTTGGCCGCGATTGGCGAACTGGTTGTGGAACGCGCAGGTATTTTGAACCTTGGCGTCGAAGGTATGATGATCACCGGCGCCGTCTGCGGTTACATTGCCGGACATGAAACATCCTCGGCGTTTGTCGGTTTTTCTGGGGCGGCCTTGGGTGGCGCTGCAGTGGCTGGTATATTTGGCATGCTGACGCTAGGGCTACTGACGAACCAAGTGGCGACCGGCCTTGCGCTGACTCTGTTCGGTGTCGGCCTCGCAGCGATTGTTGGCCAGGGGTATTCGACCGATACCGAAGTGATCGTGTCGAAACTGTCGATCCCCTTCCTGACTGATATTCCGGCAATCGGGCATATCCTGTTCAAACACGATCTGGTCGTCTACTGCTCTCTTGCCCTCGTCGCTCTTGTCTGGGCTTTCCTGAAATACTCGCGCGCCGGACTAATCCTGCGGGCTGTGGGCGAAAACCACGAGGCAGCGCATGCCCTTGGTTACAATGTCCTGCTGATCCGCTTTGGTGCGGTCCTGTTCGGCGGGGCCTGTGCCGGGCTGGGCGGGGCCTACATCAGCCTAGTGCGTGTGCCACAGTGGACAGATGGAATCACCGCGGGTGCCGGATGGATTGCGCTGGCGATTGTTGTTTTTGCTGGCTGGAAACCAGGCCGTTTGGTCGTAGGTGCCTATCTTTTTGGCGGCGTGACGGCTTTGCAGTTAAACTTGCAAGCGACAGGGCTTGCCATCCCCGTGGAATACCTTTCCATGTCACCGTATATTGCGACGATCTTGGTTCTGGTTGCCCTGTCGGGCAGCCCTGGGCCGGGATCACTCGGCAAAACATTCCATGCTTCGCGCTAAAAATGTGCCGGGCCAACTTCGCCGGGTCTGCTCCCGGTTCAACACTTAGGAGACCATAAACGATGAAACGTAGAACACTTTTTGCCTCCGGCGCTGCCGCCGCACTTGCAACGGCCTTTGGCGCACCACTGCGCGCACAGGGAAAAACCAAGGTCGGCTTTATCTATGTCGGCCCGATCAACGATGGCGGCTGGACACAGCACCACCACCATTCTGCCGAAGAGATGGTCACACATTTTGGCGATTCCGTTGAGCTGGTTTATCAAGCATCTGTGCCAGAAGGCCCAGATGCCGAACGTGCTATCACACAGATGGCCCTTGGCGGTGCTGACATTATCTTTACAACATCCTATGGCTTCATGGACCCGACCGTGAACGTGGCCGCGAAATTCCCCAATGTAAAATTTGAGCACGCAACCGGCTATAAGACCGCCGATAACGTCTCGGTCTATTCCGCACGCTTCTATGAAGGGCGCGCCATTCAAGGACACCTTGCGGGTAAGATTACGAAATCCAACAAAGTTGGTTATATCGCGTCTGTGCCGATTCCCGAAGTTGTGCGCGGCATCAACTCGGCTTATCTGCACGCCTCCAAGGTCAACCCTGACGTCGAATTCAAAATCATCTGGATCTTTGAGTGGCTAAACCCCGCCAAAGAAGCTGACGCTGCCAAAGCGCTGATCGAACAGGGCTGTGATGTTGTGCTTCAGCACACCGATTCTACGGCCCCTCATGCCGCTGCCAAAGAAGCCGGTGGCGTCTACACATTCGGGCAGGCTGCCGATATGGCAGAATACGGCCCCATGCCTCGGATCAGCTCGATCATCGACAACTGGGCACCCTATTACATCGACCGCGTGCAGGCTGTGAAAGACGGCACATGGTCCAGCGTCAACACATGGGACGGAATCGGAACTGGCATGGTCGGAATCGGCGAAATTTCCGATGCGGTCCCGGCAGATGTCAAAGCCGAAGCCGAAGCCATGCGCGATGCAATTTCCGACGGCAGCTACCACCCGTTCACCGGGCCGATCAACAAGCAGAACGGGTCTGTCTGGCTGGCTGACGGCGAAGTGGCGGATGACGGCGCATTGGCTGGTCTGAACTTCTACATCGAAGGTATCGACGGCGATATTCCATCCTAAGCTGACTTAACAATGTGACCAAAGGCCCACCCGAAACGGTGGGCTTTTTTCATTTGCTCCACCGCTGCTGTGATCTAGGCTATGCAACTTGGCAGGACGGAAAAAACATGCACGACTTTATCATTATTGGCGGCGGAATCACGGGCATTTCAACGGGCGCGCGATTGTAACATCTGGGGCGCGAAACGGTGTTGGAGTGCGAAAGTGCGTTAGCTTATCACGCTTCCGGGCGATCAGCTGCTTTGTTCGAGGAAAGCTATGGCAAACCTTCAGTGATTGCCCTGAATGCCACCTCCAAAGATTACCACGCTAGGGCGAACGGCGGCGTCTTATCTCAGCGCAGGCTTATGCTGGTGGACAATGCGGCCACGACATCGCGTATCGCCAAGATATCGCGGAAATGGGCATGTCGGAGATCACACCACAAGAAGCCCTAGCGATCATTCCGATCCTGAATCTTGATATGGTCGACCGCGCCGCAATTGACACGGACGCATGGGATATCGACACCGATCTGCTCATCCAGAATTTCGCCCGCGAAATCCGTGCGAACGGAGGACAGGTCGTGACTGGCGCACCGGTCAAAGCTATTACACGCATAGGCACTGGCTGGCAGGTCACGGCGGGCGAGCAGATGTTTGAAGCGGCACGGGTCAACGCGGCCGCTGCTTGGGTGGATTAGGTGGCCGTCATGGCTGGCATAACGCCATTGGGTTTCATACCGCTGCACCGGTGGATAGCTCGCATTCCAGCCCCTGGGGGCCATGATATTTCCACATGGCCCATGGTGCTTGGCGCGGGCGAAGACTGGTATTGCAAGCCTGAAACGGGCGCGATGATCATGTCCCCTGCCGAAGAAGACCCCTGCGACCCATATGATGCTTGGGCCGACAATATGGTGCTTGCCGAAAGGCTGACCCGCGTATCGTCTATCATTGATGACTGGGCACCGTACTATATCGCGCGCACGCAGGCTGTCATGGATGGCACATGGGAATCCACGTCCACATGGGATGGTATCGGCGCTGGTATGGTTGGCATCGGTGAAATCACCGACGCGGTACCTGCGGACGTCAAAGCCAGCGCGGAAGACATGCTCGCGCGATTGGCCTCAGGCGAATACCACGCCTTCACTGGCCCGATCAACAAACAGGACGGCACGCCATGGTTGGCGATGGGCGAAACGGCATCCGATTACGGCGATGACGGCCTTGCAGGTCTGAATTTCTATGTTGAAGGCATCACTGCCGAAGTCCCGCAGTAAATACCTGCGACATCAAACACCAAAGGCCCGCCCCAACAGGCGGGCCTTTTTAGTATGCAGCGAATGCCCGCTTTGAGCCCAGAGTCACGGATGCTGCGCAGTGCATGAATGACCGCTCTCACAAAAAAATTCTTGCTTAGCCCAGAAGGGGCTCTTTGTTGCAGCAATTCTACGAGTCCTCAGTGCAAAACACCTAGGAGATCTCTCGTGCTAAAAATTGACTTTGAGCCGATGCTCAGACTTTATCTGGAAATGCATGGGTCAAAGCGGGATCAAAGGTCCATGCCATATCATCCCCCGGGACCAGAACAGCGTCTTCAGCGATCGCGGCGATCAGTTTACTGCCGTCAGCGACGGCAAGATTAACGACGGTTTCGCTGCCAAGGCGTTCCGTTAGGATCACTTTGCCAATCAGCATGCCCCGCCCGTCCTGTGCCGCCATCAAGTACTGCGGACGCACACCGAGCGTGGCAACCTTCCCCTTGATGAAAGTCCGGCCCTTGCTGGGGACCTTCACACTGGAAAGAGCCTCGCTAGACACCTGCACCCAGTCTTCGCCGACATCTTCGACTGACACCTTCAGGAAGTTCATTGACGGTGCGCCAAGGAAGCCCGCAACGAAAAGATTAGCGGGTTCGTGGTACAATTCCATCGGGGCACCGGCTTGCATGACCAAACCGTCTTTCAGAACGACGATTTTGTCCGCCAGCGTCATCGCTTCGACCTGATCGTGGGTCACGTAGATCATTGATGCCCCAAGATCTTGGTGCAGCTTACCGATCTCCATGCGCATATCCATGCGAAGGGCCGCGTCTAGGTTCGAGAGCGGTTCGTCGAACAAGAACACCTTTGGGTCGCGGACAATGGCACGGCCAATCGCGACACGCTGGCGTTGACCGCCGGACAGTTCGGACGGACGACGGTCCATCAGATGTTCCATCTGCAAAATGCGGGCCGCGTCATCCACCTTGGCGTCTTTTTCGGCTTTTTTCATCTTGTTGATCGTCAGGCCAAAAGCCACGTTTTCACGTACGGTCATATGCGGGAAGATCGCGTAGGATTGGAACACCATCGCGATACCGCGTTTGGACGGTTCCAGATCATTCACCCGCGCCCCGTCGATTTCGAGCGTCCCATCAGTGATGTCCTCTAGCCCCGCAATCATCCGCAGCAACGTGGACTTACCGCAACCAGAGGGACCGACAAAGACTACAAATTCGCCATCATCAATGTCTATATCGACGCCTTTGATGACTTCAGCTTTGCCGTAGCTTTTACGAATATCGCGGAGTTTGACGGTGGCCATTATTCTGCTGCCTTTAGCTTGGGCGGGATGGACAAATACCCCTCCGCGGTAATTTCGACGGGATCGGGGTCCATGATGTGGCCAACAAAATCTGACGCTCCCTCGGGGCGATCTGCAAAGCCAAGGATAACCATGCCGTCATCAGTGTCTACGATACGGGCCGCGTAGCGGGTGCAGGGCTGCGTTCCATCGAGGAAACCGGGGGCGATGCGCCACGGACCACGGGGGCTGTCACCGATTAAGTAGTGGTTGCCTGTTACGACGCGGCGCAACGTTGTCTGTTCTTCAGAGAAATGGTTGTTGGCAGTGCAAAACAGGCAATACCATGTCCCTTTCCTCTCAAAGACTTGTGGCACTTCCAATTGGCCGAACCCACCGACAAAAACGGGTGGTTCCAGCGACCACGAATAGCCATCCGATGACGTTGCGAAGCCGATACAACCCGCATCATTTGCCTCGGCCACATTCGGCACACGAGCAGTGAAATACATCAGCCACCCTTCGCCGTCGGGATCACGCATGACCCACGGGTCCCGCATGGCGCGGTCGTGCCATTCGCCGTTAGAAACATCGGTTTCGTAGTGTTGAGCGTTCGGCCCGACCAGATTGAGGATCAGCCCGTCGCCAACCCGTTCCCAATTGTGCAAATCAGTCGAAGTGGCGTGGCCTATTTTCTGTGCCAACTGCGGGTCGTTTTTGCGAGTGCCTGTGTAATAAAGATGCCAAAGGTCGTCGTCGCCACGCACCACAGAACCGGTCCAGGTGGTGTAGTTATCCCAGCCATCAATCGAGGGTCGGAAACACTCCCCAAGGTAATCCCAATTCACAAGGTCCGTACTGGTCGCATGACCGTACGACACGTTGAAATGGCGCAACTGTGGATCACCAATCGTACGCGGCGCTTTCAGGAAATACCCGTGGTATTTATCACCGTCGTGGACGTACCAGCTATCCCAAATGAAATGGTCTTTCAGAGCGAGAACCATGGATCAGCCTTTCACACCGGTTGAAGCAATCGACGCGATGAATGCGCGTTGCAGGACAAGATAGAAGGCCAGAACCGGGATCGTAATGATCGTCAGATAGGCCATGATTTCACCCCATGCCGTGTTTAGCTGGAAAAAATATTGCAACCCAACCATCACAGGTCGGTAGGTTTCCTGCTGAACGACCATTAACGGCCAGAGATATTGGTTATACATCGCGAGGAACTTGAGTATCGCCGCTGTCGCCAGCACCGGGCCTGACAAAGGCATCACAACACGTGTATAAATCTGCCACCAACTTGCACCTTCGACACGGCTTGCCTCGATCAATTCACGAGGAAGATCGCGGAAATACTGGACGAATAGGAAAATCGTCAGGCCGTCCGCAATGAGTGGAATGATTTGAACGCGATAGGTGTCGAGCCACCCGAACGTCATACCTTCCATTCCGATCCATGGCAGCTTGGATACAAACAACAACAAAGGAATGGCAATGGTTTCGAACGGGATGATCAGGGTCGCGATGATAATGCTAAGCGCGACGTTACGACCCGACCAATTCAGAAAAACAAACGAGAACGCAGCCAGTGAACACAGCAACAACGACATGATAACAGTTGTGCCGGTTACGACCAATGAATTGAACATGAACTTCATCACAGGAACGCGTTCGAATGCGCTGGCGTAATTATCAAAGCTGATATCGCCCACAGGCAGAAACGCACGAATACTGGACGTATCCCGCAGCAGTTGCAGATCTGGCTTGAGGCTCGACATTACCATGAACACCAGCGGGAAAACAAAGATGATCGCTATGAGCGTGAGGACCAAATAGCGAACGGCCAGACGAAGCCCGCGATTGTCTGCATTGATTGTGGCCATGCTACCGTTCCCTCGTCAAAAAGCGTTGAATCAAGCTGATGGACAAGACCAGCACGAACAGAATGACCGAAATCGCGGAGCCACCTGAAATGTCTTGTTTGCCGTAGCCACGCTCAACCGCCTGAAACACGATGGTCGTTGTGCTGTCTAATGGCCCTCCACGCGTCATGACATCAACCTGTGCGAACAGTGCGAAAGCTTGCATGGTGATGACGATCAGCACCAATACGGCTGTATTACGCAATCCTGGCCAAGTCACATATCGGAAGGTTTGCCATTTGCTGGCCCCTTCTATTGAGGATGCCTCGTACAATGTCGGGCTGATCGTTTGCAGCCCCGACAACCAGATCACCATGTGGAATCCCACGGCTTGCCAGACTGACATGCCCATGATGGCACCAAGTGCAGTGCCTTCGCTACCTAGCCAATCTCGACCCTCAAACAATCCAAACGACAGGAAGCCGAGGATGTTATTTAGCAGGCCGTCGTTGCCATCATAGATAAAGCGAAACAACAACGAGACGACAACGATCGAAACAACCACAGGCATGAAATAGATAGCACGGTAGAAGTTGATGCCTCGCAATCGTTGATTGATTAGCAACGCCAAACACAAGGCCAGCCCCCCCTGCACCGGTGCAACGACCAGTACGAACATCAATGTGTTGCGCAAGGATTTCCAGAACACCACGTCCGTTGCCACGACGACCTTCGCTGTTTCGCCCCAATGCCAGCGAAACCATTCACGCATGCCTGCATATTGCGGATAGTCAGGGTTGTTGCGGGTAAATGTGCGCACACGGGGATACTGCGCCTCGCCTGCATCATCACGCACCACCTGCCCTGCATCATCCGTCTCCGGTTCGATCGACAGCACCGAAATGCTCAGCAGGCGGTCATAGTTGCTTAGCCCTACAAATTCCGTCGGGTTGGGCGAGATCAGCCGCTGATTGGTTAGCGACAGGTAGAAGGCAAAGAAAAACGGGATCACGATGAACAACATGATCAGCCCGAAGCCCGGAAGCGCAAAGCCCCAGCCTGCACGGTTTGATGTTGTCAGCTTAGATGCCATTTTTCATTACTTTTCAGTAGGAAAAATGCGGGGCAACCCGAAAGGCCGCCCCACAAATTCGATTTAGTGGCCGTAGCCGCCATTGCGTTCGATATCAGCGTTGATTTCATCAACAGCCGCGTCGAGCGTGTCAGCAACATCAGCGCCGTTCGCAATGTCTGCCAGTGCTTTTTCAAACACCTTAGCGGACACAACGTAACCCGGCGTCACTGGACGCAGCATGGCTTGACCTGCGGACAGACCGAAGAACACTTCCAATGCGCCGCCACTCGCGTAGTTGTCTGTCATCGCAGCAGCAGTGGATGTCGCTGGGATCAGACCTGTAACGTTCGAGAAGTTGGCAAGGTACTTGTCCTGTAACGCGAACTCGATGAATGCAGCCGCGCCTTCAGCGTTCTCGGAGGATGCAGACACACCGAACTGCCATGATGCAGCACCGATTTTAGAACCGGCACCGAAGTCTGGTGCTGGCAAGAACACAACGTCGTCGTGTGCTTCTAAAGCGCCTAAAGCAGCCCAGTTACCGTTCCAAGAGAACGCGTATTTGCCGTCGATGAAACCTGTGTCACGGTCTGCTGGGTCTTGCGATGTGCCCGGTGCATAACCGTCCACGAACAGGGACTGCCACCAGTTGCCAAATGCCAATGCTTCGTCGCCATTCAAAGCACCTTCAGCGGTTGCATATGTTGAGCGGTCAACGATGTCGCCGCCGAAAGACTGCAAGAACGGGCTGAACGCATATGGATACCACTCACCAGTCCAAGGCATGCCGAGATCAAGAGCGTATTCAAAATCGCCGGATGCTTTTGCGGCTTCAAGTGCTGCCGCAAATTCTTCGCCTGTCCATGGGTTATCTACGTCAGGTGTGCGAAGGCCAAGCGCGTCGAGTGTGGATTGGCGTGAAACCATTGCAACCGCTGCATCCCAGAACCCGATGGAATAAAGCTGACCATCCCAATAGCCCTGCGGACCATCAAGGAAGTTTTCAATGACAGCTTCGTCGATGTTCAGTGGCTGAAGGTAACCAGCCCATGCCCAGTTCGGCATGACAGGGCCGTCAACGTCTAGAATGTCTGGCAAGTTTCCAGCAAGGGCCGCTGCCACTACGGAATCGTTGTAAGATTCCTGTGGGAAGCTTTCGACCACGACGGTGAAGTCAGACTGGCTTGCGTTGAAATCGTCGATGATCATGTTTAACGCAGCGGACTCCGCTTCGTTACCGGCACCGTGGTACCACATGCTCAGTTCGGTTTGTGCTGCGGCCATGCTGGCCCAGCTTACAGATGCAACAAGTGCTGCACTCAGAGTCATTCCAAGTTTCATAGTGTCGTCCTCCCTATTGACGAAAGTTTGGTGATGGGTGTTGGCAGGTCCTTTACGGAATTGCCGGGGTTTACGGGGCCACCAACCAGAATTGGCTGCGTCGGCGCGTCTGCTGTGCCATTGATCATGCCAAGCAGCAGTTCCGTGGCGCGAATACCAATCGCGGCATAAGGCAGCTCGGCTGAGGTCAATGTAGGATAAAGTGTGTCTGTGATCATGCGGTGGCCGTCGTAACCAGCAACTGACAGATCATCAGGAAGCGCGATGCCCCTGCTGCGTAGGATGCCGTAGGCCCGCATCGCCATCCGGTCATTGCCAAAACAAATGACAGTCGGTGGCTGGGGCAAGGACATGACGCGGTCAATCGCATCCCACAACAACTGAACACCGGCATCGCCGTCCCCGACATCAACTTCGGCAGGCACAAGAAGCGAGGGATCAAAATCAAGAGCTGCCTCGGCCAAAGCATATTTATACCCATCAATCCGACGGGTAGTTGCTGGCAGATGCGTGCTGAGTGAAAGATAGGCAATTCGCTGGTGCCCCTTCGCGATCAGGCTCTTCACCAAATTGAGCTGCCCCTGATAATCGTTCGGCAATACCGAGGGAGTTCCCTTGTCATCAAAACAATTGGCCAAAACCATTTTCGTCGAATTGGAAACTTGCGGCAAAGACACCTGACTGTGGTGATCAGCAACGTAGAGCAAACCTTCGACGCGGTGTTCTTCAAATGTGCGGATCAATTGAGGTACGCGGTCCATCTGGCCAGCGGTATCTGCAATCAGGAGTGTTTTGCCGCTGGCCTCCATTGCCCGCTGAATGCCTTGAACGATATGTAGATCCGGCAGACCTGCACTATCGGGTCGGTTTAACGAAAGTGAAATCGCCCCAGTGATCAGCCCTATCAGACCAGACCTGTTGGACCGCATCGTCCGCGCTGCGGTTGACGGAACATAGCCGAGGTCAGCGATGGCCCTATCGACCGCGTCTTTGGTGCGTTTCTTGACAGGTGCGTCAGCGTTCAAAACGCGGCTTACCGTTTTAGGCGATACGCCAGCAACACGTGCAACATCGTAAATTGTCGCCAAGATTAGCCCTCCCAAACCGCAGTATCGAAGGATCAAGAATCGCTTCAACACTAAATGACATCGGTGTCATGACACCGATGTCATAGCTATGTCAAACAGATTTTTGTCCATGGTTATAAACCTTTTAAAGCATGATTGCTTGATTTGAAGAGCCCTTTTCGACGAATCACATCATAAAAAGGGACGTTGAGCAGCGCGGAGCGAACAGTAACTTTGTCCGCAAAGCGGACATAGCCACCGTCGATAAATCCTTCGCTTCCCTCGCCCCGCGCCCTGCCTTAGGATTGCGAAAACCACAGCGGAGGCGAATATGCCATATCGGGGCGCAGGCGGAACACGGGGCGGCGAAGGCAATTTTTTCATCGGGATCGTGATGATGATCGCGGTCGGGTATTTGCTGCTGCGCGGGATCATGGTGCGGCCTCAATTCGGCGTGGGCAATGCAATGTATTCCATTGTTGGTTTTCCCGTCACCACGGGGCTGGTTCTTGTGCCCTTCGCATTCGGCGTCGGCATGATATTTTACAACAGCCGTAACTGGATAGGCTGGCTTTTGGCGGGCGGATCCGTCGTGGCCTTGGTTGTCGGCGTGATCGCCAGCATAAATTTCACGCTTGTCAGGATGAGTGCCTTTGATTTGCTTGTAATTATCATTCTACTGGTTGGTGGCATCGGTTTGTTTTTACGATCTTTAAGAGGCGGCTAGCGATGATTGACTTTCTGGTAATCGGCGGCGGCATCGCTGGCACGTCTGTGGGCGCGCGCCTGTCCGCTTTGGGCCGAGTGGTACTGTTGGAACAAGAATCTGCGCTGGCCTACCACGCGTCGGGGCGGTCCGCAGCGATGTTTGAAGGAAGTTACGGCCTGCCGTCCACAATCGCCCTGAACGAGGCAAGCCGCGACTACCACTTCAACGCAAACGGCGGGGTGACCAGCCCTCGGGGCCTGATGCTCGTGGGCACGGCAGACACCATCGACGCCTTCAAGGCAGATCTTGTGTCGATGAAATTGCACGAAGTCAGCCGCGATGAAGCGCGCGCGCTCCTCCCAATCCTGAACGACACCGTGATCCGCGTCGGGTATCATTCAGAGGCATGGGATTTAGACACCGATTTGCTGGTTCAGAATTTTGCCCGCGACATCAAGCACGCAGGCGGAGACGTGCGAACATCCGCACGCGTCACAGCGATTGAACGCACAGCCACAGGCTGGGACGTTTCCATCGGCGACGACGTGATCAGCGCCAAAAACATCGTTAATGCGGCGGGGCCTTGGGTGGATGTGATCGCGCAAATGGCCGCGATCAACCCCATCGGGATAACGCCCTTGCGCCGATCCATGGCCCGTATTCCTGCACCGGGCGGTCATGACGTTTCAAGCTGGCCGCTGATGTTTGGGCCCCATGAAAATTGGTACGCCAAACCCGACGCAGGCGCCCTGATCGTGTCCCCCGCCGACGAAACACTTATGGAACCGATGGACGCTTGGGCCGATGATATGGTGCTCGCCGAAGGGTTAGCCCGCTACGAATCCCACGTCACCGAACCCGTCACGCGCATGTTGTCGAATTGGGCGGGATTGCGCAGCTTTGCGCCGGATCGCAACCTTGTGCTGGGGCCTGATCCATCCGATCCAACGTTCATCTGGATGGCGGGACAAGGCGGGTACGGATTTCAAACTGCCCC
>JGI26260J51721_1001002_pt1 | contig 12383 bp, 11 predicted proteins | sample SaaInlV_120m_DNA_4_FD_51721 | JGI IMG/M metagenome (IMG submission 51721)
TCAAAGGCGCCGATTGGCGCCTTTTTTCTTTCACCCTGAAAAGGTCCTCGCTTAACCGAAGGCAACCAGTGCAGCAGTGACAGCAACATTGAGGGATTCAACTCCACGATTCATCGGAATACGAAGACGGTGGGAGGCCAGGTTTGTTGTGTCCGCAGAGACCCCCTCGGTCTCGTTGCCCAGTACATAGACAACTTGCTTTAGACTCGAGGCCGACTCGAAATCCAAATCTCCCTGGCTATCCAGAACACAGAGGTTAGTGCCTCGCTGGGAAAGTTGCTCTAGAGCCTCGGTGAGGTTTTCTGCCTGAATCAGGGGAGCGCGAAATACTGTGCCGGCACTAGCTTTAATCACGAGGGGCGATATTTTTGGTGAATTATTTCTACCAATTAACAGCCCGTCGCTGGGGCTTGCCGCCACCGAGCGAATAATCATGCCTAGATTTTGCGGATTTGTTATTCCGTCCAGGGCGATTAGCCTGAATTGATCAGGTAAGTCTTTAAGAAAATCAGCAAACTGTTTATGGCTAGGGCAGGTGACATCAAGAGCAACGCCCTGATCTTGCTTGGCATTTTTTGAAATTCTCGAAAGGGAAGCAGGATCGTGTTCGCGAATTTCAATATCTCGCTTGGTAGCCCAACCCTCAATTTCATCAAGAACGTCTGCGGGCCGATTTTTTCTCGATAGGTGCAGCTTTTGCGGCTTTAGGTCAGGGTCGCTAATGGCTTCGAGCACCGGATTCCTGCCGTAAATAGTGAGCATCTGGTCGAAATGCGCTTTTTTGTTGGTGTAGTTCTCAGAATCACTCATTTCGATTTTGCATAGTTAATGGTGCAGAAATTATAGGCCAAGCGAGGCTATCGAGAAGGAAATGTGAAAACTCGGTGCAATATCACTAACTTTGGATCCATCTTGTGAACTTGAATTCCTGATTAGGTCAAATTTAGCAACAGGCTTTTACTAGCAGGAGATCTGATGAACAGGAAATACAGATTCAATTTAATCGTTACTTCTATCCTAGGCTTGGGTTTAGCCCTGATGGCCCTGGACAGTTTTGCACAGGGGCCGAATCGGAATCCCGATCGCGGTCATCAGGAGCGCCAGGTACTGTCGAGCCGCATAAGCCATCCTGGCATAGGTCAGCGAGTAAGCGTGATACCGAATAGTCACCAAGTGGTTCGCGTGGGTCCCCAGAATTACCACTACTACAATGGCTCATTCTATCGCCGTGCTAATCAGGGCGGCTACGTTGTTGTAAGTGCGCCACTAAATGCTCGGGTAGGCAGTATTCCGCGTGGAGCTATAAGTTTTGGCATCGGTTCACGCCGATACTACTACGCCAACTTCACCTATTACCTCTGGGACCAGGATCGACGAGATTACATTGTAGTAGAAGAACCAGAGGGCGCTGAGACAGAGGTCGTTTCTGCCAGCGAGTCCAGTGGTGAACTCTTTGTTTATCCATCGGAAGGTCAATCAGATGAGCAGCGAGACAAAGATCGATATGAATGTTATCTGTGGGCTTCTGATCAGACAGGTTTCGATCCAATCGAGTCAAATCAAAATGCCGAATTGGCCTCGAATTATCGTCGTGCAATGTCCGCTTGCCTTGTGGGACGCGGTTATACGGTGAATTAGGAGTGTGAATATGAAAAGCCAGCTTAAAACCGGGAACTACGCGACCTTCTTTGCCTCGCATTGAGTCTTGCTCTTGGGACGGCAGCTTACTCTCAGGATCTCTATGTGTACCCAGCTGAGGGTCAAAGCGATGAACAACTGTCCTCTGATAGGTATGCCTGTCACCGTTGGGCGGCGGATGAAAGCGGATACGACCCATCATTACTAGGCGAAGAGGTGCCCGCCACTGTGCGGGTTCCCATTCCCGAAAATGAAGCCGAGGGCGCGACTGAAAAAGGTGCGCTGGTCGGCGCTGTAGCAGGAGCTGCTATTGGTTCGCAGGATGCTAATGCGGGTCAGGGAGCCGTAGTGGGGGCTATAATCGGTTCGATGATCGGCGGAGTTGCTGAGGAAGAAGGCCGTCGTGATGCGAGAAGTGAGGCCGAAGCGGAAGCCGCAGAAATTAGTCGGACTCGAGCAGAAAAGGCCTTAAGGCAAGCCAACTACCGACGCGCTCTAACTGCNTGTCTGGAAGGTCGAGGGTATACAGTTAAGTAAAACGNNAGCGAAGGAGAGCTCTAGCGAATCAANATATCTNAATTTAAGAGGAGAGGGGCGAAAGCCCCTTTTTTAGTGCGTCGAGTCAAAGCGAAATAGATGAATTTTTGGTATCTGAGCCGCACTATCTGTGGGGACAGCGTAGAATAAATCCTCGATGTATTAAAACCTTCCTAAATAATCACCCTCCTAGAATCCTATGCAAGAGTCCGTTGTAGACAAGAGTGAGTCTCTAATTACTGAAGTAGCCTCAGATATCGCCAACTTTTTTCGATTGGAGACTGCCGGCGGCATAGTTTTGATGGCGGCAGCTGTTCTTGCCATTTTAATGGCCAACTCGCCGCTNAATGTTTACTACACCTTGTTGATTTCGACTCCCGTTGAGATTCGAATTGGGTCTTTGGAGATTGCTAAGCCTCTGCTGCTCTGGATAAACGATGGCCTAATGGCCTTGTTTTTCTTTTTAGTAGGGTTGGAGCTCAAGCGCGAAGTCGTGGAGGGTGAACTTTCCAACCGAAAAAACATTGTTCTGCCCGGAATAGGCGCGATTGGTGGAATGCTCATTCCCGCCCTCATTTATGTGTGGTTTAACCTGAATGACCCCATTGCACTTCAGGGTTGGGCGATTCCAGCAGCAACGGATATTGCCTTTGCGCTCGGAATCCTAAGTTTGCTCGGTTCAAGGGTGCCCTTAAGTGCGAAGGTATTTCTCACTTCCTTGGCTATTTTTGACGATGTGGGCGCGATCTTGATTATCGCTTTCTTTTACACCTCTAATATCTCTCTGACTGCCTTGTTGATAGTTGCCCTTTGCATACCTCTTCTCGCTCTGTTCAATAAAAAGGGAGTGGAATCTCGCAGTGTCTATCTATTTGTTGGCCTAGTGATGTGGGTGGCGATGCTGAAATCAGGCGTACATGCCACTTTAACTGGCGTGATCTTGGCGTGTTTTATTCCAATTCGATCAAAGAGCGATGCAGGGTACTCTCCGTTAAAAAGCTTGGAGCATGACTTACACGCACTGGTTGCCTTCTTTGTCCTGCCGGTTTTTGCCTTTGCGAATGCTGGACTAAATCTTTCTGGAGTAGGTATTGAACAGCTGATGCATGGCGTGCCTGCTGGCATCGCCTTTGGACTATTCGTTGGCAAGCAAATCGGGATTTTTGGTCTTTGCTTTTTGGCAATTCGATTCGGGTTGTGCCGAATGCCACTGGGTATGAACTGGGGAGCTCTATACGGAACTGCATTGCTTTGCGGTGTCGGCTTCACCATGAGCCTGTTTATCGGAGGCCTCGCTTTTGAGGAGACTGGTGTGAACCTTGTTTTTGACGAGCGTCTGGGCATATTAGTTGGTTCTCTCTTGTCTGGAGTTGCTGGATATTTGGTGTTGAGAATTAGCCTCAAGCCCGAGGAAGCTACCAGTATTGCCTAATTGGAATGACGCAACTCACTACAAATCAAGTGCTCAATCAACTTAAGTCTGAACTGGAAAGGGCTTTGGAAGATGCTAGCCAGAGTGCGGCTACAGTGCAGCTGGATCAGAATGCCGTAGGGAGATTGTCTCGTATGGATGCTATGCAACAACAGAATATGGCATTGGCAAACCAACGGAGTATCTCAACGCGTTTAGCAAAAACGCATAAAGCGCTTGTCGCTCTTGAGGCGGGAGACTATGGATTTTGCGAAGAATGTGGCGAGGAAATAAATTCCGGCCGGCTCGAGTTATACCCCGAAACCGACCTTTGTCTTAGCTGTCAATCGAACAAAGAATAAGAGCAGAAGCGGCAGGCTCTTTAGGTCTCGTCGTCAACTGGGTTACTGAGAGTGCCTAGTCCATCAATAGAAACTGCTATACGATCGCCAGCCTTCATCCAAACAGGTGGCTTCCGAGCGTAACCCACGCCCGCTGGTGTTCCGGTTACGACCACGTCCCCCGGCTCAAGGGTCATGCATTCGCTAAGGATTCTAACAAGTGTCCGCACTGGAAATACCAGATCGTCGATGGACGCATCTTGCATTACTTCTCCATTGAGTTCGGTTTTAAGCCGAAGCCCCGCCAAGCCTTCGGGTAGCTCGTCAGAGGTAACTAACTCTGGCCCGAACGCTCCTGTAGCGTCAAAGTTCTTTCCGATGGTCCACTGTGATGAGAAGCGCTGATAGTCGCGCAAAGTTGCGTCATTAAATAGGCTGTAGCCGGCAATATAGTCCAANGCATTTTCTTCACTTGCGTGACGACAGGTTTTCCCCACCACAAATACAAACTCGCCTTCGTAATCGAGCTTGTCTGAGCACTTCGGTCTGATGATGGATTCGCGGTGCCCGAGCAGAGAAGTCTTGCCCCGGTAAAAAATTTCAGGATAGGAGGGCACTTCGGCGCCACCCTCCGCAGCGTGAGCCGCATAGTTCCGTCCGATACAGATGATCTTTCCGGGTTCGGGAATTAGCGGAATATACTCAATGTCTTCTACCGGAATAGTCTCACCCTGGTAGTTAGATGCTTTTCCCTCGACTTCTTTTAGAGCACGCTCTTCAAGCAACCCTCGAATACTCTGAGGCAGCTGCGGCGCAATTGCTGAGAGCGGGATGATCTGGTCGTCGCGGCGAACGCCTACCTGATCTTGGTGATCGTAGTTATAACTCACGAGTCTCATAATTAATCTTCCTGTCCGACTTTGGCTACTGCATCAACCAACACAAAGGCGATTAAACAGCTTTCTGATCCCTGATTGGACCATGCATGGTTAGTGCCTCTTTGAACGCAAACATCGCCCGCTTTCAATAGAACCTCTGAGTCGTCGAGAAGCATGACAATTTCACCGCTGAGTATTACGGCGTAATCAACTGAGTCGGTGCGGTGCATAAAAGGGTGTCGGGCATCTTCAACAATATTGGCGTCGGCGCCCATCTCGGCAAAAGCGGCTTTGCCATCNAGTGTNTTAAGTACTTCCGGATCTTCCGGCTCAAACTCGACAACGCGAAACACGCTGCCNCCCTTTGGTGGGTGCAGAATAAATGGGCCGCCCAAAGTTTCTTCGGCGNCGTCATACTCGGCGGGTGTGGTTTCACATTTCCAGAAGTTGGTGAGTGTGACTCCCGGTCTATTGGGTCGCTGAAGAATATCGGTTGCAGTGCTATCAGATACGCAGATTGCACGGCCATTTTCATCGTGGCCTGTAACGACCCGGCGAAAAGATTTTGCCATTATTGTCCCCTTGGAAGGCTTGTGTGCTGTAGGCCGCGAGGGCCGCTGAGATGGCAAATTGTAACAATGCAGACGATCCATTAGTATGGCCTGCGAGCTGTTTTTTGGCTTGATCCCGGGTGAATATCTGTTCGCTCGGGAAGCAGCGATGGGGTAGCTGCAAATTAGGGGTGTCCAATTTCTAGATCAATTTTCTTGAAGATGAATTTGTCTGATGCGCACAGACGGCTTCTGCTTGTTTGTGGCGTTCTGCTATTGGGTTGTCAGCCCAATACCGAAAGAGCTACAGAGTTGCATTTGGGCACAGCTTCACTAGGAGGCGCTTTCTATCCGGTCGGTCAGAGTGCTTCTAATCTGGTGACAAAATATGCTGAGGGATTGTCCATGCTGCCGGTTGTCAGCGCTGGCGCGATTCAGAATCCTCGTCTAGTGCACTCCGCTGAAATCGATGTCGGTATTACCAACGCTTATATGGCCTGGTTAGGCTATAACGGCGACGCGCCCTACGGCGAAACCCTTGGAATCCAAGCACTGGGAACCATTCACCCAAGCATATTGCATATGGTGACCCTGAAGGGCTCACCCATTACCGATTTTGAACAATTGCGCGGAAAGAGGGTGGCAGTAGGGCCAGCTGGTGGCGGCACCTATGGTTTTCTGGAACGCCTTCTGGAAGTGCATGACATGAGCATCGATGAAATTACGCCAAGTTATCTCTCTTACACAGATGGCTTCACGCAGTTAGGCGACGGTAATGTCGACGCCGCCTTGGCGCTGGCGGGGTATCCCACCTCCGCTGTTATGCAGGCTTTGGCGACCCAGGATCTTGCCTTTATTGAATTGTCTGATGAGATTCTCGAGCAGGTCAGAATTCGTTATCCCTACTACACCAGGGGGACGCTGCCGAAAGAGGTGTATCGCCTGGACGAAGACGTCACTGTAATTGGCGTCAACAATATGCTGGTTGTGCGCCAGGATATGCCTGAAGAGCAGGTTTTTCAGATCGCCCAAGCAATCTACGGGAATATGGACGAGTTTGGTCGTAATAATGCCATTGCTCGGCAGATAGACCCTTTACAGTCCCTGGATCTAGCAATTCCACTGCACCCCGGTTCAGCGCGTTTTTTCGCCGATCTAGAATCGAGAACAGGACCGAGATCAGAGTCGAGAGGCATCAGTGACTGACACACAACCGCCTCATAAACTGCCGAAAACATTAGGCTTGGCGGTCGCTGTTATCGCCTGCGCCATCGGTATTTTTCATTTGCTGAACGTCGGTGGAATACTGCTNTTGTCCACNATGGAGCTTAGGATCATCCANCTGATGTCCATGATGCTGATTCTTTTTCTGGGGCAACCCTTTATTCGCAAAGATCAGAACAGCCTAATGCAGCCGGGTTTCGAAATCGCTTTGGCAGGAATGCTTCCGGCCTTGCTGGCTCTAGTGGTTTCGCTTTATTTTCTCAGCCGTTGGGAAGCAATAGCACTAAGTGGGGGGGATACTAATCAGCTCGATCTAATTCTTGGTGTGGCTTTATTGGCTCTTGTTCTCGAAGCAACTCGTCGCAGTATCGGTTGGGTTCTTGCGCTTATTACGCTGCTGTTTCTTATCTATCCATTTGTTAGCCCCTACCTACCGGGAGTGCTTCACGGGCGAGGCGTAAATGCCAATAGAGTGGCGAATTTTTTGACCACAACCAATGAAGGTGTATATGGAATTCCTTTAGGAGTTTCAGCAACATACATAATAATCTTCGCCTTGTTTGGAGCTTTTTTGAATCAGTTTGGGGCGGGCGATTTTTTCTTCCGATTGGCTCGAACTCTCACCCGGGGAATGTTGGCCGCTTCGGCAAAAACAGCCGTTATTTTTAGTGCGTTACTGGGCATGATTTCTGGGTCTGCTGCGGGCAATGTCGCGGTAACCGGCTCTTTCACCATTCCCATGATGAAAAAAGAGGGCTATGAGCCCAGGCAAGCAGCAGCGATCGAAGCGGTAGTCTCTACTGGTGGTCAGATACTTCCGCCAATTATGGGCGCAGCTGCATTTATCATGGCTGAGATCGTTGGTACGCCCTATGTAAACGTGATGAAGGCGGCGCTGATACCGGCGGTGCTCTATTTCGCCTGTGTGTTATTCGTGGTGCACCTACAGGCCAAGAAAAACGGCATTCAGGTTAGTCAGGAAGTGAAAGAGGAAGATGAGCCAGGTTTTTGGAAGGTTCTCTGGAATGGGCTCCCCTTTGTGGTGCCCTTTGTCGTCTTGATCCAGATGATGCTAAATGGCTATTCACCTTTTAAAGCCTGTTTCTACGCCATGGTTACCATGGTGGTTTGTCATGCCATCTGGAATAGAGAGTTCGGCTCCGCACTGCTGAAAAAGATCGGTGAGGCCATAATTAAAGGGTCGCAGAGCACTGTACCTATCTGTATTGCCTGTGCTGCCGCGGGTATTATCTCCGGCAACTTGGCGGTTAGTGGGCTGGGTATCAAGATTTCCAGCATCATTATTTCCGCTTCAGGTGGGATCGCCATTGTTGCGCTCGTTTTAACGATGTTTACCGCCATCGTGCTTGGAATGGGGCTGCCCACTACCGCGGCTTACTTAATTTTAGCGACTGTTGTGGCGCCTTCTCTGGCGGAGCTGGGTGTACCGCTGCTGACAGCACATATGTTTGTTTTCTTCTACGGTTGTGTATCTACCATAACGCCTCCGGTGGCGCTGGCTTCCTATGTGGCCGCAGGCATTGCCGGTGCTGATATAAANCGAGTGGGGTGGACTGCCTTTGCCTACGGTATTACCGCCTTTGTACTGCCCTTTATGTTTTTCTTTGGTCCAGCTTTGTTGTTGGACGGCACTGTGCTGGAAATCGGANTNGCCTTAATCACCGGGTTGGCTGGTGTGTATTTGGTGGCATCCAGTGTGGTTGGTTTTTTCCGTCGAAACCTTGCCGGGGCAATCCGTGTAATCCTTTTTACGGCAGGTATATTCTTGATGTTGCAGGGTACGGCTACGGACCTTCTAGGCTTGGCAATAGCAACCATCATCCTGATTACAAAGGTACCATCAAAGTCGGCTGGCTTTGCTCAGGACAAGACCGCAGAGTAATATTACCGCCTCACAGGGGAGAGTTTTTTGGATAAGCAAGGTCTCGATAAAGCCTTTTTCTCAATTCAGGCGGCGCTTAGACGCAGCTTGGGAAAGGTGCTGTCTTCATCTCAGGATATCGACGATGTGGTTCAGGAGACTTATCTGCGGGCGGTTGCGAGTAATACTTCCAAATCCATAAAAGACCCTGCCGGTTACCTGTTTCGAACCTCACGAAATATCGCTCTAAATCAAAAAGCACGGCTTTATCATCAGCTGGAAGTTTCTTTGCCTGTAGAGGAAGTTGATGAGTTAACTGTCTTAATAGATGACCGGCCTGTTGAGAGAGATGTTGACCGTAAACAGCGATTTGCGGAGTTATGCCTGGCCGTCAGCGAGCTGCCTATACAGTGCCGTCGGGTCTTTGTACTGCGTAAGGTTTACGGATACAGCCAAGCGGAAATAGCGAAAGANTTAGGAATTAGTGTGAGTACAGTAGAGAGTCATATGGCAACGGGTATGCACAGAGTTCGCNAATGGATGAAGCGAGTCGGCGAAAGGAATCCTAATACTCTCTCTCACNTGAGCGAGAAGCAACAATGAACAATGACGACAATCTAATCCCTTTTCCCGAGTCAGTTGAACTCGAGGCCTGTCATTGGGTTGCCAAGCTTGACCGGGGCAATCTCTCGGACGAAGAAAAGANAGGCCTCTCTAATTGGTTGGACAAAGATCCNATGATGCGTCGGGCGCTCGCCGAGCAAATTGGAGACTGGTCAGAAATGGATGTGCTGAGCGAACTGTCACATTTGAATATTTCTCCGCCCAGACAGAGTTTGGTAGAGCGGCTCAATAACTTGGTTGGCTGGCATAGACCAGTCNTCTATTTGGCCGGCGTCGGTGCAATAGCNCTCGTAGGTCTTCTCGCNTTGGATACAAGCACTTATTCCACACCTGAAAGCGCTGCTGTGGCGACAGTGGTCGATTTGGGNATTACCACTGCGGTAGGAGAGCAGGCGAGTGAGGCTATGCCAGATGGCTCGGTTCTGCATGTAAATACGACATCCGTTGCCGAAGTGAGTTACAGCGAAGAGGAACGCCGCGTTGAGCTTAAAACGGGCGAAGTGTTTTTTGATGTAGCTCCGGATTCGAGTCGCCCCTTTGTGGTCTACGCGGGAGAAACTTCTGTTCGCGCGATAGGTACAGCCTTTGCTGTGCATCTGATAGATGGGGCTGTTGAGGTATCTGTTACGGAAGGCACGGTTGAGTTCAATTTTGCTGGAACCAAGCATTTGGTCTCAGCCGATCCTTTAACTAATGAAAACTCAAACTCCACCGCCCAGGGGAACGTGGCGTTTTATTCTGAAGAGCGGATCACCGTCGATACCCAACCTCTGGATGTTTTGTCCAGACGCTTGGCTTGGCAGACCGGAATGCTTGAATTTAAAGGGGACCCTCTCAGTCAAATTGTTGAAGAGGTCAGTAGATACACCGAGGCGGAAATCGAGATTCTCGATGAAGACATTCGCGATGTTCGCTTGGGTGGTTACTTTCGCATAGGCGACCTGGAAAGCCTCGCCTCTGCACTGGATCTCGGATTTGATATTCAACTGGAAATTGTTTCCGATGATCTTATTCAAATCTCTCGCGGTTCCGAGGGTTAGGCGAGGGTCTAATCACTCTTTGGACTCCGCAAAATTTTCTCCGCAATTGATGTTCCTTCACTCCTGGTTATTTCTCTCTAGAGGTTTTTTTCGACATGGCTGTCTTTATCTCTAAGGCACTCGCAAAACTTGCGATGCCGCTGTCTGGGAGAGATGGTCGATTTTGGGTTGTATTGGTATTGAGTTGTCTTTTTGAGCCGCTATTGGCGCAACAAGTTGACTCAAATATTCCGAGCGATCCAATACGGTTTCAAATTTCCCAGTTAGACGCTGGAACTGCGCTGAATGAGTTTGCAAAGCAGGCTCAAGTACAGATGCTGTTTGATTACGAAGTTGTTCAAGACATTCGAACAAATTCGATCGATGGTCTGTATACGAGTTTTGAAGCCTTGCAGCTGTTGTTGATGGATACTGGGTTAGAAGCCAGGCCTGTTGAAAACAGCGGTTATTTAGTCAGCTCCACTAATGACATTAGCGGGGAAACAAATATCGTGGATAACAAACAAAACATCTTTGCCGCAGCTTTTGCTGCACTGTTTTCGGCCGGGGTCGCAACAGAAGTTGTTGCGCAAGAGACATCGACAAGCCGGGTGCTGGAAGAAATTGTTGTGACGGCGCAAAAGCGCGCTCAGTCGCTGCAGGATGTACCTGTCACTGTGAACGCTCTATCAGAAGAAAATCTCACCGACTTTGGTGTGGATGATCTCTTTGAAGTAGCGGATCTGGTTCCGGGAATGGTCTTTTCTCGAGCACCGGACGATGGCTTGGCGCTGACATTGAGAGGCCTGGGAACACCGGCTCGAACTCAATCTTTCGACCAATCTGTTGCGCTTTTCCTTGACGGAATGTTTATGGGTAAGGGGCGTATGTATTCTGCCGCTTTCTTTGACGTTCAGCGCATGGAGGTAATTAAGGGAACGCAGAGTACCTTGCTGGGGAAAAACACCAGTCTGGGTGCGATAAGCATCGTTACTCAAAAGCCGGGTGATGTATTTGGCGGCAATGTTCGCCTGAGAACAGAAGTCGAAAATGGCGGATGGGGTTTCGACGGCGCTCTTGATATTCCAGTTTCAGATGATTTCGCTGTTCGTGCCGCCATTCATAAAACAGACGAAAACGGCTGGGTTAAAAACATACTGACCGGCCAGGATGTTCCTGCCGACGAGGAAACCGGGNTGCGACTGACTGGTGTATACACTCCCAGTGATGANCTTTCGGCCACCTTTATCTACCAGNATTCCGATAGTGTGCGATCTGGAAATGGCTTCCAGTTTGTTGATTACGGTGGCTATCTAGACCCTCTGATCGATACATTCGGTGAGACAGTTTTGGACGACACTAAATCGGCGTTCTGTGTTGAATGTCCCGGCGGTGAAAGCCACCACGACACTGAGGTAGATTCCTTCAGCGCCACCTTTGATTACCAATTCAATGATTTAACTCTTACCTCTGTGACTTCCTTCGCGGACTACGAGATCAAATTCTTTGACGACTTTGACTTTGGTAATGCGGTAGATGAAGTGAACTTTGCAATTTTGAACCCGGGTGAAATCTCGCTTTACAGCACCTATTTTGAAAGAGATGAGGAATACAGCCAGTTCTCGCAAGAGTTCCGTATTGCTTCTCCAGAAGAAAATGACATCGCCTATATGGCTGGATTGTTCTACTTCACAAGCGAGTGGGAATCTTCCGAGCAGCAAAATTTCAGCACGCCAAACTTCCCGCCACCAGCTATTGGCGATCTTACACAGCAGGCCTTTAACGGCCCCTTTACCAATAACTTTGATCAGGACACTGAGACTGTTTCAGTCTTCGGTCAGGTTACGGTGAATCACTCAGATCGACTGAGAACATCTGTGGGCTTGCGCTATACCGATGAGCAGAAGGACGCCAATTTTGCGCGTGTTCAAGGCGACTACGCGACGCTTTGGAACACCGTTCTAAATCCTCCCTTTGATGCGCCGCTGTCTTTTGACGACAGTTTCGTCAACGGAAATCTGAATATTCAATACGACGCGACTGATAACACCATGATCTATGCTTCCTATGGTTTGGGAAGTAAGACCGGTGGATTTGCCGAATCTGCTGAAGTAGGCAGTGCTGACCCATCTCTAAGCGTCGACGACGGTGGTTCTCTGGTTAAAACCGAAACGGCTCAAACTATCGAGTTAGGCGCCAAGATGTCTCTGGCAGGAGGCGCTGCAAACCTGAATATCGCTTTGTTTAAGACGGAGATTGAAGATTTCCAAGAAACTTC
>JGI26260J51721_1001010_pt1 | contig 12290 bp, 11 predicted proteins | sample SaaInlV_120m_DNA_4_FD_51721 | JGI IMG/M metagenome (IMG submission 51721)
CCCCGCCCCCGCCGCAGTGTTACTATCAATCCGCGATTGACCATGCCGCCGTCGCCAGCCGCATTGTCAACGATGGAATGGCAGAATGGGTTGGTCATAATCCTGATCGGTTCGCTGGATTGGGCACGGTGCCCCTGCAAGACCCCGAGGAATCCGCCACAGAACTTGAACGTCTTATGGGTCTTGGCCTCAAGGGCGTAATGCTTCTGACCAACATGGACAGCGAAGAAATTAGCGCGGATCGGTTCCGGCCTTTTTGGAAGAAAGCGGAAGAACTTGGCGCGATCGTTATGATCCACCCGAATGGCTTTACCGAAGGTGCGCGGTTCTCTGAGTATTATTTCCAGAATGTGATCGGCAACCCGCTCGAGACAACGACAGCACTACACTACATCATTTTCAACGGTCTTCTACGCGACATGCCCGACCTCAAGATTTTTGCAGTGCATGGCGGCGGGTATCTTCCATCATATGCGGGCCGGATCGATCATGCATGGGGAGCGCGCAAAGATTGCGAAGCGTCTTTGCCCGAAAAGCCATCCACGTATCTTAAGAAGGTCTGGATCGACAGCGTCGTCTTTACCGGTCACCAGCTTGAATATCTTGTAGCGCAATACGGCGCCGACAAAGTCATTATGGGCAGTGATTATCCCTTCGACATGGCCGACTATGACCCCGTTGAACATATTGTCAGCTCAAATCTATCAGACGAAGATAAGGCGAAGGTTGCAGGCCTGACGGCCAAGAAACTTTTTGGTCTAGGATGAACGTAGAAAAGGACGCGCTATGACAGTTGGCATTATCGGTCTTGGAATTATGGGCAGTGCCTATGCAGCAAACCTACTGTCAGCTGGAATCAAGGTTGTGGGGGCGGACCCCGCAACCTTGGGCCGCGAACGGCTTGAGGCTGCGGGCGGTGAAACACGCGAAACAGTCGGCCCTTGGGTGGCCGATTGTGACCTGATCATAATCGCTGTCGCCTCAACCACGGCNCTGGCAGCAGTGTCTTGGACTTTGGCCGAATTTCTTAAACCNGATCAGGTGGTGATGGAAACCGGAACCTTCGCCATGGCGGATAAACTNGCNGCAAAAGAAGCGGTTGAAACGGGTGGCGCGATCTTGCTGGATACACCGGTAAGTGGCACGGGTATTCAGGCGGCAAAGGCCGACCTTGTCATCATGGCATCGGGCCCTGAAACCGCAATAGAACACGCGCGCCCTTTTATGGAACACCTGTGCCACACGATCATGATCGCAGGTGAATTTGGCGCAGGGTCAAAGCTAAAATATGTCGCCAACCACGCTGTCGCGCTGCACAATTGTGCCGCTGCTGAAACGCTGCATTATGCAGATGCGTTGGAATTGGATCGCGACGTGGTATATCGACTACTGTCCAAAGGTGCGGGCCAATCCAAAATGCTGGACTTGCGGATGCCCCTGATGATTGCGGGGGAATACACCCCTGCAACGGCCCACATGGCGATGTTTGAGAAAGATCTTTCGATCATTGGCGCTGATATCCGTGCGCAAGGAATCTTAACGCCGATGTTTGATGCGGTGTCCGCGATGTATGACAANTGTTGGACGACACTGCCGCAGAACTATGACACCGCCGCTGTGTTCGAAGTGTATCGCGATTTAGACAACAAAAAATGACCCCCGTTTCGGGTTCAATGCGCGTGCTAGGTGCCTCGTTTTGCTAACCACTTTGACAAAACTTAACACAGCGCAAACCTTTGCCGCCCTCGTCTGTCTTGTGGCAGCAATTATTGTGGCTTTAACATCTGATGCGTCCTTACAGGTCCTCGCGATATCTGTGGCNGGGATCACATTGTTCGCCACCCGCAGCCTACCTGAAGCAACAACGGCCCTCATTATCTTTCTGGCCTTCCTCGCGATTGGCGCGGCCCCACCAGAGGTCATATTCTCTGGCTTTGCGGCAAGTGGGTTTTGGTTATTGGTTGGGGGGTTGGTGATCGGAACCGCCATTACATCTTCGGGGTTGGGCGATCAAATTGCACAGCGGGCCTTTGCACGCACGGGCAGGTCATACACACGTGCCGTTTGGGTTTTATCAGTGTCGGGGCTGGCAATGGGCGCCTTGGTGCCGTCGGCCATTCCACGGGTGATTGTGATGATGCCCATAACGCTGGCATTAGCCAAAGCAATGGGGCTGACCCCCGGATCGCGCGGGCATACGGGTTTGTTGATGACCTCTGCGATGATGATACTGGTGCCCACTTATGCCTTTCTGACGGCCAACCTGCCTACGATTGTAGAAATGGGTGCGATTGAAATCTTGTACGGCGAACACATGACNTACGGCGCGTATTTCGTGCAAAATGCGCCGATCAATATCCTTCGNTTTTTCGTATTGGTGGCTTTGCTTTTGGCCTTTGGGCGTGGAACGGATGGGGTGAACAACGACGCCCAGCCTTTTGTAAAGGAACAGGAATTAACACGCGAACAATGGCGCCTTTTGGGTGTGCTGATCTGTGCCATTGCACTATGGGCCACGGACGTCTGGCATGGGATCCCTCCAGCATGGGTAGCCCTCACTGCGGCGATGGTACTTCTTTTACCGTCGCTCAAGGTCTTTCCACCGCAAGCAATGAAAACCGAAATCGACTTTTCAGTCGCGTTCTTGATTGCCGCCGTTTTCTGTATCAGCGCTGTCATGAACGAGGTCGGGCTTGGCGGACAAATTGCTGAAATTGTGGCGCCCGCACTCCTCCTTGGACAGGGCAGTAGCCTCTGGGATTTGGCGGCCATCACTGGATTCTCATCTGCGCTGTCACACCTGACCATCGCCCCCGCGACACCAATCGTGCTGGCACCCCTCGCCGCCTCCATCAGTGAGGCCACGGGTTGGTCCATCACAACAGTCGCGATGGCCCATAACATCGGGTTCTCCACCACGATCTTGCCCTTTCAATCCCCTCCATTGCTGATCGGCATCGCTTTGGCGCAGATTCCGGTTGGCGCGCTCACCCGTTTATGTGTTGTATCAGCCATCGTAACATCCTTTCTGGGTATCCCTCTCACTTGGGTTTGCTGGGTCTGGTTGGGTTTGATTTAGGGACACAGGGCGAGAGGTCATTTTGCAATGTTGACAGATGCAACGCTGTTCTGGGTCGTGGCTTTGGTTGCGTCGTTATGCGTGGGCGCAGGCAAAGGCGGCTTGCCNATGGTCGCCATCCTGAGCGTACCTATATTGTCGTTAGTCATGTCCCCTATGCAGGGCGCCGCGTTGTTATTGCCCGTTTATTTGATCAGCGATGTTTATGGCATCTGGCTCTATAGCAGGTCATTTTCACGTCGTAACCTTGCCATTCTCATCCCCGCTGGCGCCATTGGGATTTTTGCAGGCTGGTTCTTGGCGGGCGACACTGACGAAAACGTGGTTCGTGTCATTATTGGCTGCGTCGGTTTGACGTTTTTGGCAATGCGCCAACGCCAGCGTTTCATGGGCACCACGACCGTTGCCAAACGCGCCGATGTCCCGCGCGGCATAATCTGGGGCAGCCTGTCCGGGTTTACCAGTTTTGTCTCCCACGCAGGCGGTCCGGCGTTCCAGCTGTATGTCTTGCCACAACAGCTTCCAAAAATGGTGTTTGCTGGAACATCGACCATCCTGTTTGCAACCATCAACCTGATGAAAGTACCTCCCTACTTCGCGCTGGGTTTGATCGATTGGGGCGATACACGTACCATGATGATCCTGTCCTGCGTGGCGATTTTGGGGGTATGGGTCGGTTACAATTTGACGAAGCTCATCCCGCAGCGCGCTTTTTTCATCATCGTCGAAATCGCCCTATTCTTGATCTCGCTCAACCTGATCCGCGTGGGGTTGAGCAATCTGTGAGCTTAGTCCAAATCAGCTCAGCAACGTCACCAATGCGTGACGACTAAGCGGCAAACGGTCTGGCACAACGCCAAGCGCATTTCGGACAGCATTGACCACAGCCGCACCCGCCGGACCGGATGAGATTTCACCGGCTCCAAGCGGCATTTCATCTTGCGGTCCGATCAATCGGGTGTGCATTTCTGGCACCTCGGAGAATTTCAAAATCGGATAATCATCCCAGCTTTCAGTTAGGTTTTGCCCACCCGCAAAGCGGACTTCTTCTTTTAATGCCCAACTTATGGCTTGAACAATTCCGCCCTCAAGTTGATTGATCGTGCCATTTGGGTTGATCGCTTCGCCAACGTCCGCGACGCACCAAACATCACTGACGCGCACCTCGTCTTCGACAATAACCCGTGCGATGCAACCCAGATAGCCCGCCGAATTTTTATAGCGCGCATAACCAAATCCATACCCAACACCATCCGCCATGTCCCGCGGCTCTACCATATCACGTAGTGCTTCGATCACACTGATAGCGCGCGGATCTGTCAGATGCGCCAATCGATATTCTATTGCGTCCATGCCTGCCGCCTCAGCGCAGCTTTCCATCAGGGATTCCAGCGCAATAACATTGGTGAATGCACCCAGTCCGCGCATGGCACTGGTGCGATATGGCACCACAGCGGGACGGTTGCGCACCACGCGCACGGCGGCAATCTCATAGCCGGGAACAGCGTTGCGATCCGCGCCTCCCATGGGTTGGGGTGCATCATTGCCAGGCCCCATTGGCATAGGGTCGAATAGGAATTGCTGCGCACGCAGGTTTGGTTCGTCCATGCCAGCGGGCCGCGTCGAGTGTGGCGGGCTGATGACATCGGCGTCAAAGGACACGATCTTGCCATCCTCATCCAGTCGCGCCGTCATGGCGGTCCGCATCGCGGGGTTAAATGGCGCATGCAAAAACTCATCCTGCCGCTGCCAAAGCGCGCGAACAGGCCGCCCCGCTCCGCGCGCCATAAGGGCGGCATCAAGCGCCACATCATCAGAACTATTGTGCCCGTAACACCCCGCCCCAGGTGCGAAAATCACTGTGATTTTCTCAACCGGGTGGTTCAACACACGCGCAAGCGATGCTTTGAGCGCAAAGACATTCTGGCTATGCGCCCAAACCGTCAGAGCGTCGCCGTCCCACTGTGCAACCGCGCAGGATGGGCCGATCGATGCATGGCTCAAGACGGGTTTGGTTAGGGTAATGCTGACTTCGGTGCTTCCGGCATCCAGATTTTCGGCGTCATACAAGGTTTCGCTTTCGACAATTGGGCCATCCAGCCCCTCAATTGGGTGGGTATTACTAACCGGAATATCTTTCCAAGTGATAACGTTTGCCAGACGGTTGGCCTCACTCAGCGCAATGTATTCGTCCTGCGCTACCACTGATAAAAACTGACCATCGCGCACCAAAACGGCCCCATCGCGCAGGTCGGGCACATCTGTGGCAATCGCCGTCAGGGAGGGTGGTTGAATGACACGGCCATGCCACATGCCCTCAACCATCATATCGTGCAACAAATATCCTGCCCCCCAGGCGTGCGGCCAAATCGACGCGTGGTGCTGCTTTTCCTGCAACCCGCCGCTCGTCAGACAGTTTTGGGGTTGCATACTCGAGCACCGCAACAGCCAAATTCACGGATTGCGATAGGCTGGCATAACTCATCCCTGTCTCTTGCCCATCTTTGAGGATGTTCCCGTCTTGAACCGACAGATCGTCTGGCGTCGCCTGTAAAAGGTCAGCGGCATGCCGCAACATGACGTTCCGCGCAGCTGACGTCGAAAGGCGGATAGACTGCCCGCCAAAAGTTACCGAAAGGCTGCCGACAGTCGGGCCCTCCGCCGGTGAGATCTCTGTATGGCCTTGAGTGAGGCAGATAGCCCCCATGTCAACATCAAGCTCGTCAGCAGCAATCTGGATCAACGCGGTTGTGATCCCCTGTCCCAGTTCAACCCGTCCCGATAACAAATGAACCTCGCCATCGGACGCGAAAGACACCCAATCACGGATCAGCGGAAACGCGATCAACGGGGGCGGAATAAACGGCGCGCTCATTGCGTATCACGCTGCGCGACTACATCGGTAATCGCGGCCAGAATCCGGCCTTGCGCACCGCATCGACATAGGTTGGCGTCCAGCCCGTCGCGGATTGTGTCGACCGTATCGCCTGCATCAATCATTGTGGCTGCGCGGGTCAGAATGCCTGGCAGGCAATAGCCGCATTGCCCCGCCTGATGGGTTAACAGGGCGGCAATCAACGGATGCCCAGCGTCCAATATCCCCTCAACCGTGGCGATATTCTTCCCTTCAACGGCCGAGAGAGGCAAATTGCAGGAGGTAACTGGAAAACCGTCTAAAACCACTGTGCAGGCACCACAATGCCCCTCACCACATCCTAGCCGCGTGCCTTTGTGATCCAGTGTGTTGCGTAGCGCGAACAGCAATGGCGTGGTGGGTTTGGCCGACGCAGAAACTAGCGTTCCNTTCAAGGTAAACGTGATTTTGCCGCTCATCCGAAAATCCCCAAATAATTCCACCACAGGTATGTCAGTGGCATCCCAACAAATGCCACCGCGGCTGCCAGCCACAAACACACGCGAAACAAGGCCGCCATTGGGATATGCCCCAAGGCCATCGCGATAATCAAGGGTGGGGCCTGATACGGTATAATCGGCGTGCTGATGCCAATGACCTGCACCATGGCGATTGTCTCAATGGTCCATCCAGTTTCAGTCGCGATGGACTGTGCCAAGGGTGCAAGGATCGCGGGGGCCGCGGGCGCGGTTGTCAGATGTGACAGCACTGTCGAAAGCCCCGTCACTGCGTAAAGATCACGAAGATCACCGCCCTGCCCAAGCCCCAATAAAGGGATCAATCGATCCGCTGCAAACGCCCCAAGCCCTGTGTATTGTGCAACCGCGCTGATCGCGAAAAGTGCGGCCAAAAAGAACGCCGGCGACATGTCNACTTTCGTTTTCATCACGCNAGTATCCAGCATACCGAAGNCGGGCACGAGNAACACAGCCGCCAATGACAGCGCCACCCAAGCAGGCGAAATGCCGTGCACGGTGTCTGTGNCCCAGAACAAGATCGCGATACCCAACAGCGCCAGAAGTCGCTTTTGCANGCTGGTGAATGGGGTCGGAGCGTCCAACGATGATACCGCGTCTGCGCGCGGGGCGGCGAACGGCAGCATAATTGCCAAAAGCGTCAGGAAACGGATCAAGTTAATCGGGGCCTGTTCNACGAAATANAGGGCATAGGACNGGCGAACATCGTAGAGGGTTTCGAAAGCACCAAAATGAATAATCGTTGGCAGATTAGCCGTCAGAATTGCGTAGGTCGGCAATAACGTGGCCGCCGCACCTGTCACTGTCAGCCCAACATGTCCGCGCGATCCAACCGCGTAACCCATTGTTTTTGATAAAGACATCGCAATCGGCATCAATACGATAATACGTGGCAACGTGGACGGGACCAACAACCCTAGCCCCAAGCCGCTGAACGCCATCAACAACGCGGCATTGCGGTAGGAATCTCCGGTCCGTTGAAAAATGCGCAATGCGATTTGCATGCCCAGCCCTGTCATCGAAATTGCCGTTCCGATGATCAGCCCCGAAAACAGCAACCAGAAGCCACCACTGGAAAATCCCGAAAAAATAACGTCGTTGGGCGCGGCCGATATTGCGATAAATGCCAGGAAACAGCCAATCGCTGTGACGACCTCGGGCAACAAACGCGTTGCAAACATGGCGATCGCCAGGCCAGAAATCGCGCCTACCCTTAACAGCACATCCGCCTGAGTGGTTGTGGCGAAAACCGCGACGAGCAGCACAACAAAACCCCAAACCACAACACGTGGAGTAGTGATTTTTGACATCATAGGGCTGTTTTCGCTGCTCATGGGGTTACGGCGTTAGAATGGTCGAGCCGGTGGTTTCGCCACTCTCAAGCGCCTCATGGGCCGCGACGATGTCGCCCAGTTCAAACCGCTGGTTCACGTTGACGCTCAGCACGCCTTCTTTCATGAGGCGGAATGTTTCACCCGCCGAATGTACCAAGTCCTCGCGGGAGGCGACGTAGTTCGCAAGCGTCGGGCGGGTGAAATAAAGCGATCCCTTAACCTGTAATAAATGCGGCGACACATCCGGCGCGGGGCCCGTTGTTGCGCCAAAGGACACAAGCAATCCGTACGTCGCAAGGCTGTCGATGGACGCATCAAAACTGGCCGCGCCAACACTGTCATAGACAACGGGAACGCCCTTGCCATCGGTCAGTTCGCGCACACGCGCACCGATGTCTTCTGATTTGCGATCGAGCGCATCGGCATAACCGAGATTTTTGATCGCCGCGCAATTCTCTGCCCCTGCCGTGACACCAATCATGCGTGCGCCGATATGCTTGCCCCACTGACCTGCGAGCTGGCCAACACCGCCCGATGCCGCCCAGAACAACACGTCCTGTCCCGCTTTGACTTGATATGTCCGGTTCAGAAGATATTCGACCGTCAGGCCCTTCATCAAAACGGCGGCTGCTTGTTCGTCGGTGATACCATCTGGAATTTTTATGCAGCGCGCTGCAGGGGCGTTTCGGTGGCTCGCATAGGATCCTAGGACACCGCCGTACACCACGCGGTCACCGATCGCCAAGTCGCTAACATCTTCGCCCAGGGCGATAATTTCTCCAGCGGCTTCCAGCCCGAGGGGACTTGGCAAAGGCAACGGATAAGCGCCCGAACGTTGATACACATCCATGTAGTTCAGCCCGATGGCCGTTTGCTGAATTTGAACCTCGCCGGCGGCGGGTGCAGGCAAAGTCACCGTTTCGAGTTCCATCACGTCCGGCCCGCCTTGGGCTTTCATTACGACACGTTTAGCTTGCATAGATCGCTTCCTTTATTTGGTAAATTCGCCTGCTTCGAGCATAACAGTCTGCACCTCGCCCACACCGTTTTCGCGACGGTGGCGGGCGGCGTCATCGTATTCTGGGGAGCGAAAGCAATTTACGCCAGCTTCCAATGTCGGAAATTCAATGACGACGAAGCGTTCGAAATAGTCCGGACCTTCCATGATCTCAAACTTACCACCACGCGCCAGTACCTTGCCCCCATGTTTTGCTATAATGCTGGGGACTTGGTCCGTGTAGCGCTTGTAGGCGACAGGTTCGTTGATTTTGGACCGTGCTAGCCAGAATGCGGGCATGAGAAAGTCCTTTCTACATCATGAGATTGGGAAGGAAATTGACGATGCTGGGTACCAACATCAATGTCACACCCGTTAGAAGGATGATGATCCAGTACGGCACACAAGAGACGAAAATTTGGGCAACGCTCACGTCGTCGTCACGGATTGCGGCCTTAACAGTATAGACCAGCAGACCGAACGGTGGCGTCAGTAACCCTGCTTCGATGGCGAGTATGCCGACAATGGCGAAGGCAAGCTGATCAAACCCGAAGGCAACCGCTACAGGTTCTACGATCGGCACGGTAAGCAGCATGATCGAAATTGAATCGATGAGCATACCCAGGATGAACCAGATAAGGATTATGATCGCAAAGACGGTCCAAGCCGTAAAACCACTATCTACAAAAAACTCACGGATCGACGTGGTCACACCTGTGATCGCCAGTGTCCTAGAATACAAAGCAGCACAGAGCAGTAAGATCAGGATCGGCGCTGCGGTCTTGCCAACCTGATAGATGGCTTGAATAAACCCGCGCGGTGTCATGCCCTTGATGAACGCCAACACGAGAGCAAGTGCGGCGCCAGCACCTGCCCCTTCCGTCGGTGTGAAAATGCCCAACCAGATGCCACCAAGGACCGAGGCGATAATTAACAGCACGCCCAAAATTGACACAGCCATAGAGCCTGGTTTGATCTCGATCTTCTTAGGATCGAAAGCACCCTCTTCCAATTCGACCTCGACGGCTTCGTTGCCGACCGTATGAGGGCGGAGCAAAGCGGTGATGAGGATATAAGCAATAAAGAGTGTCGCCAGAATGACACCCGGCAGCACCCCAGCTAGAAAGAGACGTCCAATGCTTTGCTCGGTCAAAATACCCCAGACGATCATCAAGACCGACGGTGGGATCAACATTCCCAACACGCTGGACCCTGCGATGGCACCCAATGCAAATCCCTTGTGATACCCGTGCGCCTTCATCTCGGGATACCCGATCCGCGCGAAGGCCGCCGCACTGGCAATGGACACGCCTGTCACAAAGGAAAAGACAGTGTTGCCCAGAACTGTAGCGATGCCAAGACGCGCGGGAATGCGTTTCAGGCCACGGTTGATGGCGACGTAAATATCGGTAATCGCGCCGGAGCGGCCGATAAATTCACCCATGAGTAAGAACAAAGGGATTACCGCAAAAGTAAAATCCCGCAAGGCTTCGGCGCTGGTCGAGGCGACGGTGGCCTCAACGATACGCATCTTTCCGGTGGCTAGGTAAATGCCTACCAAACTGGTGATGCCGAGGCTGATTGCCACATGCACACCCAGTAATACGAGCGTCAGCAACAAGACGATGATGACAGTTGTAGTCGATCCCGAAAGCCCTGACAGTAAATCTCCGAAGGCAGCGATAATCCAGCCAAAGCCGGATCCTGCCCATTCTAGCGTATCGCTCATCGTGTTATACATGTTTCCTCACAGGTCCATCCGTTCAATATCAAGCCCAAATATATCTACCGCCGCGATCAGCAGATAATTAAAACCTGCCAGTGCCGATCCCAAGACAATTGCCCAACGCGCGGGCCATACAGGCACCTGCAACGCGCCTACACCGTCGAATTCGCCCCGCGTAAAAGAGCGGATCGCATGCGGCAACGCCGCGTCAAGCAGAAAAAGGAAAAACAGCCCGCCCAGAAGATAGCAAAAAATCCTCAATCCCTTCTGAACCGGTGGCGGCATCATCACCACGAGAAAATCCGCGCGCAGCATCGAACCAGATCGCACCGCGTAACCCACCTGCATAAATACGATGATGACCACCGAATTGGCCACTATCTCCTTGGTGCCGGTTATCGGAATATCCAGAGCACGCAAAATGATGTCCGAAAGCGCAACGAAACACAGACAAAATGCCCAGACTGCACCAAAGATCATCAGCACTTTGGTCAGCCAGTCGGTCATCTTTACAAGCAACATAAGCCTCGCTCCATTAATTTAAGGAAAGCGAGCGGGCCGGCGGCGTACCCCCGGCCCGCGTGATCAGTCAGCGTCTACTCGACAGTGTAGCGCACTGGCCAATCGTATCCGCGCTCCTCTGCACTATCGAGCACAAGGTTCAGCACCTGCTTGGCGGGAAGCCCTTGCCCCTCGAGATCGTCAGCGTTGCGCTGGACCCAGTCCTGCAGCGATTCAGCCCACTCTTGGCGTACCGAAGGATCGATCTCGGTTACGGTGATCAACTCGCGCAGCTCGTCAACAAGACGGTCATACTCCGACAAGTTTACCGAGCCGGTCTGCTGCTCATACTCCGCTGCAACTTCCAAAAGGATCGTCTGCACCTCCGGTGGCAACTCGTCGTAGGTGTCCTGATTGATCGTCATGGCGTGCCACGTGATCGAGCCGAAGCCGATCAGCGTGTAGTATGGTCCGGGCTCATAAAGTTTAAGATTGACCCACGCAGAGGGGAACATAATCCAACCTTCATAAACGCCAGTCGACATCTCTGTGTAAGCCGTTGCGAGCGATGAGGACACAGGGATGATACCTGCATTCTCCAGCCAGTTTAGGTTAAGACCCGCGCCACCGATCTTGTGGCCTTGCAGATCTTCCAGAGTTTCCCACGGGAAATCAGACCCGATATTATAGCCGCCGTCTGCAATCCGTGCGATCAAAACCTGATTAAACTCGTCGGGGAACACGTCGGTCATGTAGGGAACTTCAGCATAGATATCCTGCGCAATGGCAAGGCTCTGCTCTGGGTCCATGGTGCCGAAAGGCAACATCACCTGAAAGGCATGCAATGGCAGGTTTGATGGCTCAAAGCACATGCAGAATCCGCCAATATCCAAGATGCCATCCTGCACCCCTTCGAGGACTTCCTTAACCGTTACGATCGATCCGGAATACCCCTCAACGAAATTAATCGTGTGCTCAGTCTCGGCCTCAACGCGGCGTTTAAGTTCGGGTTGGAAATAGTCGATCATCAATCCGGCATAAACAACACCGGGCGGGTGGCCCGATCCGATCCGTAGTGTGATCTCGTCTGCCTGTGCGGTGCCAGCGATCAAACTTGTCGCGGCGGCTAGACTATATGCAATCTTCTTCATTGGTCTTCCTCCCAGTTTTTGGCTATTTCAAAGCCTTTGTCGCCTCCCGCCGTTCACTCCGAACGGCTTCAAAAGGCTCAGGTTGCGCTTGGCACAACCAGTTTCACCTCTG
>JGI26260J51721_1001013_pt1 | contig 12273 bp, 9 predicted proteins | sample SaaInlV_120m_DNA_4_FD_51721 | JGI IMG/M metagenome (IMG submission 51721)
CTTTGCCCGCGTCTTCAAGCCGCGAGAATTTCTCAAAGATCAAAGACTGGCTCTCGTCCGGCACGCCTGCTCCGTTNTCGCAAAAATCCACAACCGTTTGGCCGTTAAGATGCCGCACAATGATGCGAAGCTCTGGTGCGTCANCGGCGCAATATTTCGCNGCATTGCTGATCAAGTTGATGAACACCTGACTTAGGCGTTCAAGGTCTGTATTCACCGACACGGCCTCATTGGCTGCACGGCGCAAAATCACCAGATCGTGGTCATGCACGCCCGACGCCATGACGGCGCGGTCCAAGACATCGACCAACAGACCCGTGGCCACGTTCAACTGCACCTGCCCGCTTTCCAGCACGCCAAGGTCAAGCAAATCATCCAAAAGCCGCGTCAAACGATTAGTTTCATCATGGATGATGCCTGCAAATTTCTTGCGGGCTTCATCCTCAACCTCACTGTCGCGCAGGATGTCGGAAAAGGACCGGATCGACGTCATGGGCGTGCGGAGTTCGTGGCTGATCTGGCTAAGGAACGCATCCTTCTGGATCGACAACGCCGTCAGCTTTTCGTTGGCTTCGCGCAGCGCGCGGGCTGTGCGGTCTTGTTCAGCCGACTTTGCCTCAAGCTGGCTGGAATATTCCATGATCTGCGCGGTTTCATCCGCCACCGCAATCAGATCGTCCACGCTGACCATCGCGCCCTCGGTGAGCTGGCCGATCATCGCATGGGCCGTCGCAGCACCCACCGAACCCGACAATTCGCGTTCAAGCCGGCCAATAAAATCGGGGGTAACGTCGGGCAAAAACCCTTTTTTACCTTGGCTCTGGGCCTCTGCCTGAAATATCCTCTGCGCCTCTGCGCCACCTAAAATGCGCTGCGCCATGACCAACAAATCCTCAGCCCGCGCGGCGGATTGGGACCACGTGCGCGCACCACTGGAATAGTCATAGACGTTGACGAATTGCGCACCCTGAATGCGTTCCAGCGGATTGGGGAATGTGCAAATCGACACCACAATCAAGGCGGCTGAATTCAGAAACATCGACCAGAAAATTGCGTGGACCAGCGGGTCCATTCCGTCAATCCCGAACAAAGCCGTGGGGCGCAACCAAGCAATGCCAAGCGGGCCGTTGGCAAATACGGATTGCGAAATGACTGCGTCCACACCAAAGCTGGGGAGGAACTGGGTCCAAGCCCAGACCGCAAACCCGACAGCGATGCCCGCGCCCGCGCCCCAGCGGTTTGCCCCGCGCCAAAAGACCCCGCCAATCATCGCAGGCAAAACTTGCGCGACACCCACGAAAGACACCAATCCAATCGCCGCAAGTGCCGCCCCGCCGCCCGAGAGACGAAAGTAGATATAGCCCAGCGCCAAGATCACACCGATCGAAATGCGCCGCGACATAACAACAACGCCACGCACATCACCCGATATTGTTGCCCCCGGTGTGCGCGCATTCAACCAGCCGGGTACGACAATGTGGTTGGACACCATCGTCGCGAGAGCCAAAGTCGCCACGATCACCATTGATGTCGCAGACGAAAACCCCCCCAAAAACGCGAGGATCGCAAGCCCTTCGCGGCCCTGCGACAGCGGCAATGTCACCACGAACAAATCAGGGTTCGCGCCCTCCGGCATAAGATCAAGCCCAACGACGGCGATTGGCACGACAAACAGGCTCATCAACAACAGATATGCAGGGAACGCCCAACTTGCGGTGCTAACGGTGCGTTCGTCGCTGTTTTCGACCACAAGCACTTGGAACATGCGCGGTAGACAAAGAAACGCGGCGGCGGACACGAAAATCAGGCCAATCCAGCGGCTGGGTTGCGGCGCCCATTGCGATTGAACGGAGGCATCAATCAGATCCATCGTCGGGCCAACGCCCCCCGCAATACCCCAAACAACAAACACACCAACGGCCAACAGCGCGAACAATTTCACCACGGCTTCGACAGCAATCGCGAGGACGATGCCGTGATGACGTTCATGGGCGTCCAGATTTCGGGTGCCAAACAATACAGTAAAGACGGCCAATCCGATGGCAACCCACATGGCGGCCCCGTTAAGGTCAGCGGCGGCCCAAACCTCTCCGCTGCTGGCGGCAAACACGGCGATGGATTGCGTGACCGATTGCAGCTGCAGCGCAATATAGGGGGTCGTTCCGACGATCGCCAAAACCGTGACCAACACCCCAAGCACGGCGGATTTACCGAAGCGGCTGGAAATGAGATCAGCAATAGATGTCAAACGCTGGGTGCGCCCGATCCGCACCAGTTTGCGCACCAGCCACCACCAGCCAATCATCACCAATGTTGGACCCAGATAAATCGTTAGAAATTCAAGACCTGACCGCGCGGCGTAGCCCACCGCGCCATAAAACGTCCACGCTGTGCAATAGATGCTTAATGACAAAGTATATATAGCGCTTGAACGCAGCCACGCCGTTCTGCCCTGTGCTGCGCGCCGTTCAGCGGCAAAGGCAATAAGGAATAAAAACACCACATAAGCGATAGATACAAACACCAAAAGGTTGAATGAAATCATGGCGTTTTGCCTTGATGTTCATCTTTTTCATTGGGTTCAGAACGCAACAGAAAGGACAACACAAATGCAACAAAAACGCAGATTATCCACAGCCCAAACATATACAGAATGCCACTGCTGGTCAGGCTCTGATCGGGTGTGTCGCGCGGCCACATCAGGGGCAACAACATCAAAACGGCGGCAAACACAGGCAGCATACGCGCTGCGTCCCGCAAACGACGTTGACGATAACTGCCGCGTTCCAGAAATTCGATGCGCCCGTATCCTGCCATAGCGGCTACGGCGTTGCCAGAGCGCGCACGCTCTCAAGAAAATCAGCGTTCGAAAACGGTTTTGTCATGAAGTGCGTCGCCCCAAGGCGTATCGCCATATCACGATCCTTGGCTTGCCCACGCGCGGTTAACATCATCACAGGAACATCAGCCGTGGCACTGTCGCTGCGCAAATCGCGCAGAATATCATAGCCAGACCGACCAGGCAGCATCACATCCAGAATAACCAGATCAGGCACACCCTGAAGCACCTTATCCATCGCCGTTTCACCATCGCTGTGCGTGTGCACTGTCCAGCCGTCTTTTGACAGGATGTAGCTGATGGCCTCGATGATGTTTGGCTCGTCTTCGATCAGAAGGACACGTTGGCCCATTCCCGTCCCTCCCAAAATTATGCTGACCCCTCCCAAGGCGCGCACCGATGACTATCGCGGGAACGTGCAGCTAAGTCAAAGGGGCATGGGTTATAACAAACTCGGATGACGGCGCGCGCTGCACGCCTCAACAGGGCAAACCCGACACCCCGGACCAACGACGTCGAGTTGATCGTAATTGCGTGCCAAGCGGACCAGCATCGTGGCAATCATGCGCGGTTCTACTCCGTAGGCCACATCCCCTGCAGGCAACGCGATTGCGAAACATTCAAACGGCGTGCGGGCCACCCCTGGCAGGCGCAACACGCGGCGCAATACGCGCCCTGGCTGGCTCAGGGACTGATACAGTGGCCACAACGGGCATGCCGCACCCGCGCGGGGCAGCCTAAAATCCAACACAGGCTTTTGGAACGTCACCACCCCCGCACTGTCACAGACCGCCAGCCCCATGAGAGGCACATCCGCATCGTCGGGCAAATGGATCAGCCGGCGCAAGATCACATCAAGCGGCACTTGGAACCGTGCCGCAAGGCGTGCGGGATCAAATGCGACAGCGCGGGCCGCCTGCATGAATTCGGTCAGCGGCAATGCGGCGGCATCGCGCGCCGATGTTTTGGCCCAATCCGCGAGTATGGCATGTGTGGCGCTGTCCTGTACGGCCTCGAATGCTGCAGCCTCGTTTGTTTCAGATTGGGGCAGGTAAAAATCGGTCTGCGCCATCACGGCCTCCGCCTGCTCAAGGGGGGACGCATCCTGTGCGGCGCCGCCCTCCATCTCCATATCAAGAAACCCAAGCAACGCCTGTGAACTTGCTGCCAATCGCGCGGAATCTGTGTCGATGTTGGTATGAAACCGCCCCCGCCAATCTGCATCTAGATCAGGCGTTTCCACGAGGATCGACGCCGTAGAGCGGATCGCCGTTGCCGTTGAGATAACCTCGTGCAGGGATGTGGCGATCTGGGTGTCGTGGGCCAAGCGGTTAGACAAGGCTTCGGTGCGGGCCTCAAGCTGGATGATACGGGCACGCTGTGCGGCGACCAATGCCGCCCATCCGGGAAACCGCGACACGAGTTCTTCGGCGCGTGCATCTTCTACGCTGATGTCAGGGAACGAGGCGGCGGCTTCAGACACGGGCCCCAAAACGGACGCCGCTGTTCCGTCTTCCAATAACCCAGCATCAATTTCCAACACCCGCGCGAGATCGCCCAAAAGTGTCGCGCCGATTCTGCGCCGGTTGTGTTCGATCAAATTCAAGTAGGATCCTGAAATCCCGATCTCTTTGGCCACATGGGACTGGCGCAGTCCCAAATCCAGACGGCGATTACGCACCCGCGTCCCTGTCAGCACCCGTTCAATCATTTTGATTTCCCTAACGTTAACAGCACGTTTCTGCACCGCNTTGATAATTTCTTTACAANATATCGCTTTGCCGCGTCGATGTCTTTACAAAAATTACATTCTTGAACATGCAGTTATTGAGGCCGTGTCAAAACTCCAGTTTAATATAGACGCTACTAAAAGCACGTGCGTGGCGGCGGGAGGCCAACACGCATCACTCTAGGGAGGATTTAAATGTCCAATTCTAATTTTACACGTCGTGGTATGATGAAGACAGGTGCCGTTGCCGGTGCTGCTGGTCTTACACTGCCAACTTATCTACGCGCTGACGGCCATGCTGGCTTTACCAACGCTCCTGGCGATTCTGAGGTTGTCCTCGGTTTCAACGTTCCACAGTCTGGTCCTTACGCGGACGAGGGTGCGGACGAGCTTCGCGCATACGAGCTTGCTGTTGAGCACCTGAATGGCGGCGGCGACGGCGGCATGTTGCAGACGTTCTCTTCAAAAGCTCTCGATGGTACAGGTATTCTGGGCCGCGAAGTGAAGTACGTCACAGGCGACACACAGACAAAATCCGACGCGGCTCGCGCTTCTGCACGTTCCATGATCGAAAAAGACGGCGCTATCATGATCACGGGCGGTTCGTCCTCCGGTGTTGCTGTTGCGGTTCAGGCACTTTGCCAAGAAGCCGGCATCATGTTCATGGCGGGTCTGACCCACTCCAACGACACAACCGGTAAGGACCGCAAGGCCAACGGTTTCCGTCACTTCTTTAACTCCTATATGACTGGTGCTGCTTTGGCTCCTGTTCTGGCGGCGCAGTACGGTTCCGACCGTAAGGCATACCACCTGACAGCAGACTACAACTGGGGCTACACAACTGAGGAAGCTATTCGTGCATCCACAGAAGCCATGGGTTGGGAAACTGTGAACTCGGTCAAGACACCGCTGACACAGACTGACTTCTCTTCCTACATCGCACCAGTTCTGAACTCTGGTGCCGACGTTCTGGTTCTGAACCACTACGGCGGAAACATGATTAACTCTCTGACGAACGCTGTTCAGTTTGGTTTGCGTGATGCGCAAGCCAACGGTAAGAACTTCGAAATCGTTGTTCCACTCTACTCCGAGCTGATGGCTCGTGGTGCGGGCGCGAACATTGCAGGTATCCTTGGTTCGCAGAACTGGGACTGGAAGATCGAAAACCAGCTAGGCGCTAAGTACTCCGGTACAAACGCATTCGTTCAGTCGTTTGGTACAAAGTACGGCTTCCCACCATCACAGGCGGCGCACACAACATACGTTCAGACTCTGCTTTATGCGGATGCTGTTCAGCGTGCTGGCTCATTTGCTCCATGTGCGGTTGTCGAGGCTCTCGAAGACTTCGAATTCGACGGCATGGGCAACGGCACAACTCTGTACCGTGGTTCCGACCACCAGTGCTTCAAGGATGTTCTTGTTGTGCGCGGTAAGGAAAACCCAGAGAACGAATTCGACCTCGTTGAGATCGTCGAAGTCACTCCGGTTGAGCAGGTTACGTACTCACCAGATCACCCACAGATGGGCGGCGCAGAAGCGTCCCTTGGTGAGTGTAACAACGGCGCGTAAGCGAACACCAACTTCAGGGCGGGCCATCATTTTGGGCCGCCCTACCTTTTATTTATAAGACAATTTAGCCACCCGCCGCGCCACTAGGCCTGCGGAGCCTATGCACCCCGATCCAAAGGTAGCAGACCCCATGGACCAGATCATCGTTCAAATTCTCAACGGTTTAGACAAGGGTTCCGCTTATGCGTTGATCGCCCTTGGCCTGACCATCATCTTTGGCACATTGGGCGTTGTTAACTTCGCCCACGGTGCATTGTTCATGATGGGGGCGTTCTGCGCCGTTATCACGTCAAAGGTTTTGTCCGCGTCACACAAAGTTGTGGACGAGACGCGCACAGACTTCCTCGGCAACCCTTTGCAGGTTGATGTGTTTTATGTTCAGCAGTGGTTCGGCGAAAGTGCTGGCGCTGCAATCATGGACTGGGCTGTGCCGATCGCGATCATCTTTGCTATTCCGGTGATGATCCTTGTTGGCTTTGCGATGGAACGCGGTTTAATCAAACACTTCTACAAGCGCCCCCACGCCGACCAGATCCTTGTGACGTTCGGCCTCGCGCTCGTGATTGGTGAGCTAATCAAATACACATTCGGTGCCAACCCGATCCAGACCCCTGCCCCTGCGGCATTTACCGGGTCCTTGGATTTCGGTGTTTTCCTTGGCTATGAAGCACAGACCATCATGTATCCATACTGGCGTCTGGTGTACTTCTTCTTCTCCGCTATCATCATTGCCTCTGTGTTCGCTTTTCTTCAATTCACTACCTTCGGCATGGTTGTGCGCGCAGGTATGGCTGATCGTGAAACGGTTGGCTTGCTGGGCATCGACATCGACAAGCGCTTTACCTTGATGTTCGGTTTGGCCGCTGCGGTGGCTGGTCTTGCGGGTGTAATGTACGCGCCCATCGTTGCCCCAAACTACAACATGGGCCTCGATTTCCTGGTGTTGTCGTTCGTCGTGGTAGTTGTAGGCGGTATGGGATCTCTTCCCGGCGCTGTCGCTGCGGGCTTCCTCCTTGGTATCCTTGAGAGCTTCGCGTCTATGCCCGTGATCGTCGACATCCTGCCCGGCATCAACCAAATCATCATCTACCTTGTCGCAATCGTTATCTTGTTGACCCGCCCCCGTGGCCTCATGGGTCGCAAGGGCGTGATGGAGGAATAAACCCATGACCGACCAAACCACACAGACGCCGGTTGCTACACCGGTGCGCTCAAAGTCCGCAAAAAGCGGTATTTTGGGACTGACCTCCAAAGACAGCACGTTGTTGATGATCATCATCGGATTGCTGGTGTTCGCGCCGTTCCTGCTCAACCCCTTCCCCGAAGGGTCCGGCATGGCGCAGTTCAACGCGGGCTACCCCGACTTGATGCAGCGTTTCGTGATCTTCGGTATCTTTGCGATTGGCTTTAACATCCTGTTCGGCCTCACGGGTTACCTCAGCTTTGGTCACGCCGCCTTCTTGGGTGTCGGATCGTATGCTGCGATCTGGTCAATGAAGCTCATCACTCTCAACGTGATCCCTGCCATCATCATGGCGATCGTCTTGGCTGGCGCATTTTCTTGGGTGGTTGGTAAAATCTCCTTGCGTCGCTCCGGCATCTACTTTTCGATCCTTACGCTGGCATTTGCGCAAATGTCCTATGCCCTCGCCTATTCGGTCCTGACACCGATCACAGGTGGTGAAACGGGTCTCCAGATCAAGAACACAGACAACCCTTTGTTCGGCTCTCTGAACCCCGGCGAAATCGGGCGCGCGAACTTCTTCGGGCTTGAGATGGGCACTTCCTATGAACTCGCCCTCGGCAACTGGTTGTTCACATTCAACCTTGGCTACTACATCGCCGCCGTTGCTATGCTGATCGCGTTTTACCTCTCAATCCGTATCTTCCGCTCCCCGTTCGGGATCATGTTGCGCGCTGTGAAGTCCAACCAACAGCGGATGAACTACACCGGTCTTGAACCAAAGCGCTACACTCTGTGGGCCTTCGTTATCTCTGGCATGTTTGCCGGTCTTGCGGGTGGTCTGATGGTTGCGATGGACACCCAAGTTGGACCGGAGCGCATGTTCTGGACCGCATCTGGCGAAGTTGTGATCATGACGATCCTTGGCGGTGCTGGAACTTTGTTTGGCCCTGTGCTGGGCGCGGGTTTCATCAAGTACCTCGAAAACATCGTGTCCAAGATCAACAAAGAAATCCTGCACCAGTGGTTCGCCTTTATGCCTGATGGCATCGAAGATTTGCTTGTCACTATGGTCTACCCGTTCGTCGGCAAAGGCTGGCACCTGACCATGGGTATCTTGTTCATGCTGGTCGTGATCTTCTTGCCCGGTGGTCTGGTTGAAGGCGGTCAACGTATCGCTGGCCTGTTTCGCCGCACTAAATCCGCAGATAAGGAGTCCTGAAAATGGCAATCCTCTCAGTCAAAGGCGTCAACAAGCGCTTCGGCGGCCTGCAAGCCCTCGGTGATGTGAACCTCAATGTGGAAGAAAACACCTGCCACGCGATCATCGGTCCAAACGGTGCGGGCAAATCTACCCTTCTCAACGTGCTGGTCGGCAAATTGATCCCGGATTCAGGATCGGTTGTGTTTGACGGCCAGTCCGTTCTGGGGCGCAAGCCGCACCAGATCAACCAGATGGGCATTTCCCGCGTTTTTCAGACACCTGAAATCTTCGGTGATTTGACGGTCATGGAAAACATGCTGATTCCCTGCTTTGCTAAACGCGATGGTAGTTTCCGCATGCACGCGATTGAATCTGTGCGTGCTGAAACCAGCATGATCGACAAGGCCGCTGAGATGCTCGAAGAGGTCAACATGCTCGACAAGACAGAGATGACGGCGTCCTCCATGTCGCGCGGTGACAAACGTCGCCTTGAAATGGCGATGTGTCTGGTGCAAGAACCGCGCCTTTTGCTTCTCGACGAACCTACAGCTGGCATGGCGCGGGCGGATACGGAAAACACGATCCAGCTGCTTAAAGATATCCGCACATCCCGTGGCATCACGATGGCGATCATTGAACACGACATGAACGTGGTGTTTTCTTTGGCGGAACGCATCACCGTTTTGGCCCAAGGCACACCGCTTGTTGAAGACACGCCAGACAACATCAAAGGCCACCCCAAGGTTCGCGAAGCCTACCTTGGCGAAGCACAGGTCTAAGGAACATCTAGTATGACACACGTTGAAGAACTCCGCCCTGAGGGCACATTCGACAAGAACCGCAACATGGCATCCACCAACGCCAAGTTCCTGAGTGTTTGGAACATGGAAGCCTATTACGGCGAAAGCTACATCGTTCAGGGCATCAGCTTTGACATCCATGAGGGCGAAATCCTTGCGCTGCTCGGTCGTAATGGGGCCGGTAAAACATCCACCTTGCGCGCGCTGGCCCGTATGGATGATCCACAGCTGAACCACGGTGAAATCTGGCTGGATCACAAGCCTGTCCATGAGATGAAAGGCTGGCAGGCATCCCAAGCCGGTATTCAGCTCGTACCAGAAGATCGCAGAATCATTCCGGGCCTGACGGTCGAAGAGAACCTCAAGCTCGCGCAGATCGCCCCCCCTATCGGCTGGTCGCTGGAACGCGTGTATGAATTGTTCCCCCGCCTTAAGGAACGTCGCAAACAGGACGGTGTGACGCTGTCGGGTGGTGAACAACAGATGCTCGCGATTGCGCGCGCGCTGTGCCGCGACATCAAAGTGTTGCTGCTGGATGAACCCTATGAGGGCCTCGCGCCTGTTATTGTTCAGGAAATCGCGAAGACACTTGAACTGATCCGCGACCAAGGCATCACAACCATAATCGTTGAACAAAATGCTGTTGCCGCGCTTAAACTTGCGGACCGTGCCGTGATCCTCGACATCGGTAAAGTCGTCTATGACGGCTCCGCTAAGGAAGTCCTTGAGGACGAAGCCCTACGCTCCAAATACCTCGCGATCTAATTGCGATTTGGCGGGGCTTAACGGCCCCGCCCCTGCCATTCTGCTTTTTCAAGACTCATCTTAATTCCAGACGAAGGACCATCTCATGTCCAAAACATATCCCCCCACAGCCCAATTCGCTAAAACCGCCCATGCGGACGCTGACGTTTACGAAAAAATGTACGCCGACAGCATGGCTGATCCGGATGCATTCTGGGGGGAGCATGGCAAGCGGATCGACTGGATCAAGCCCTACACCAAGGTTAAAAACACGTCCTTTGCCCCCGGCAACGTGGACATCAAATGGTTTGAAGACGGCACGCTGAACGTGTCCGCCAACTGCGTGGATCGCCACGTCGAAACACGCGGCGATCAGACGGCGATCATCTGGGAACCGGACGATCCGAANACAACTGAAACAAAACACATCACTTACCGCGAACTGCAAACCAACGTNTGTAAGATGGCCAACATCTTGCAAACCTTGGGTGTGACCAAAGGTGACCGCGTCGTCATCTATTTGCCAATGATCCCCGAAGCTGCCTACGCGATGCTGGCCTGTACGCGCATCGGTGCTGTGCATTCCATCGTTTTCGCGGGCTTTTCCCCTGACGCATTGGGCGCGCGGATCAACGGCTGTGACGCCAAAGTCGTCATTACCGCCGATCACGCGCCACGCGGCGGGCGATCTACCCCATTGAAATCAAACGCAGATGCCGCGCTATTGCACTGTAAAGAATCCGTAAAGTGCCTTGTGGTGAAACGCACAGGTGAGCAAACCACATGGACGGATCGCGATCACAGCTATAACGACATGGTGCTTGAGGCCGACGATTACCAAAAGCCAGTCGAAATGGCCGCAGAAGACCCNTTGTTCATCCTTTATACGTCTGGATCAACAGGTCAGCCCAAAGGCGTCGTGCATACGACAGGNGGCTACATTGTCTACGCGGCGATGACGCACGAATATACGTTCGATTATCACGACGGTGATGTGTTCTGGTGTACCGCAGACGTGGGCTGGGTCACGGGCCACAGCTATATCGTTTATGGCCCCTTGGCCAATGGCGGCACGACAATCATGTTTGAAGGCGTGCCCACCTACCCCGATGCTGGCCGCTTCTGGGAAACCTGCGCCAAGCACAAGGTGAACCAGTTCTATACTGCACCAACTGCGATCCGTGCTCTCATGGCTGCTGGCCCTGAATGGGTTGAAAAACATGACCTGAGCGATCTGAAATTGCTTGGCTCTGTGGGTGAACCGATCAACCCAGAAGCTTGGAACTGGTATTATAACGTCGTCGGCAAAGGGAATTGCCCGATCGTCGATACCTTCTGGCAAACGGAAACGGGCGGTCACATGCTGACACCCCTGCCCGGTGCCACAACCCTGAAACCCGGCGCCGCACAGACCCCGTTCTTTGGCGTGAAACCTGTCGTACTTGATCCGCAATCGGGCAAAGAGGTCCATGGCAACGATGTAGAAGGTGTCTTGTGCATCTCGGACAGCTGGCCGGGACAAATGCGCACGATCTACGGTGACCATGAGCGGTTCGAAAAAACCTATTTCGGTGACTATGCAGGTTATTATTTTTCCGGTGACGGCTGCAAACGCGATGCGGATGGCGATTACTGGGTCACGGGGCGTGTTGACGACGTCATCAACGTGTCCGGCCACCGCATGGGCACCGCCGAGGTCGAATCCGCATTGGTGGCCCACGTTAAAGTCGCCGAAGCCGCTGTTGTGGGTTACCCGCATGACATCAAAGGCCAAGGCATTTACGCTTATGTGACCCTCATGAACGGTGAAGAACCGAGCGACGCGTTGCGCAAGGAACTTGAGGTCTGGGTCCGTTCAGAAATTGGCCCAATCGCCAAACCGGACCTGATCCAATGGGCCCCCGGCCTTCCCAAAACACGCTCTGGCAAAATAATGCGCCGTATTTTGCGCAAAATCGCCGAAAATGATTTTGGGGCATTGGGTGATACATCGACCCTCGCCGATCCATCGGTGGTGGATGATCTGATCGAAAACCGGATGAACAAAGCCACCTGATTTCTTAAAATTCTAACAANAGAACGCCGCGCAGACCAATCTGCGCGGCGTTCTATTGCGTTTTGGCTAACCAAATTTTAACAGATGGGGGCTTTGATCGTAGACCGTGGGGGCTCCGTTCTGATGATAGGAGCTTGAAATGGAAATCG
>JGI26260J51721_1001015_pt1 | contig 12266 bp, 14 predicted proteins | sample SaaInlV_120m_DNA_4_FD_51721 | JGI IMG/M metagenome (IMG submission 51721)
CGAGTCGGCCGGGCGTTCACGTAAGCGTTTGACCGCCAGCCCCAGTGCATCGCCAATGGCAGTATCTTCACCCGCAAAACCCAGTTGGGCTTCTTCAATGAACTGCTTGACGGTCTTAACATCAAAGGTCAGGGGGGCTTGTACATAGGCCCGAGTACCGAAGAGGATAAGCCCAACTCGGTCTCCTGTTCTTCGGCTCGCGAAGTCTGCTGCGATAGCTTTGACCGCGGTGATTCGTGATACCAAACTGTTGCCAATCTGCATGTCTTCGATTTGCATGCTACCCGAGAGATCAATCGCAAGCAGCAAATCTCGGCCCGAATTTGCAAGTTCTATAGGTTCACCGACCCACTGAGGGCGGGTGGCGGCAGTGACCAAGCTCAGCCAAATTAAGACCAACACAGCAAGCTTCAGTGGGCTACTTTGAAATCCCAGTGACGATGTTTCTGCTAACTGCCTCCAGCGATTTGTAAAAGGAGCNTNTAGCGCTGCNTCCTCCGTGCGGTTGCCTGCACGCAGCAACCTCATGACGATTGGGAGGGGGGCTAAGGAGAGTAGCCATGGATAAGCCAGCTCGATCATGTGGCTTTCCCGTTTGGGCGATTATTGTGATGCCGAATCCAGCGCGCAGCGCCCAGCAATAGCTCTTCAGGAGCGGGGTCGCTAGGTGTGCGATAAACCTTTTCAAGCGATTGCATCCAGTTNCCATCCACCTTTGGGGCNCTGGTNCTCAACATCTGTAACCATTTGGTTCCGTGCAATCCCGCCACCTCGCGGCTTGGCCAGGTACGTAGTGCGGTCGCTTTCAGCAGTTTATTGACCTGCTCCAATGTGGGTTTATCCAGTGCTTGGAGCACCTTGATTTGGCGCAGGGCGAGCCTTCGATAGTGATTTTTATGCCATCGTTTGGCCAATGCCCACCCCAAAAGGCCAAATAAAAAGACGACGATGAAGAAAACTAGCCACCACCCCGGGGCCAGTGGCCACCAGCCTATTGCGCTCGGTTCTCGCAACGGTGCCAACTGATCAAGTAAGGAGGTCGTATTCATCATTCCCTAGTGTGCTGGGAAGTAGCGTTGAAGCACGTTCAGCGGTAGCTGATCGGTGCTTATTGGGATAAGGGGTATTCGTAAACCTTGGTAGGCCTCACGCAGCGCCTGTTCATGCTCATCAAATTCGGCGCTAAACTGCGCCACTAGTTTTCGATTGCCTGTATTCAGAGCACTACGCCCTGAAGCATCGCTGACCACATAGTGACCCGCTGCGGGTAAGTTGCGCTCTAGGGGATCACTAATCATGACCCCAGTGATCTGTACGTGTTGTACAAGGCGGCGTAGCGTTTGCAGAACTTTTGGGTCCAACCCGTCATGGAAGTCGCTAATTAAAAATAAGGCGCTGCCGGGTCGTGCAATACGTTGTATCTGTTTGAGCTGCTCAGCGAGGGGAAGAGGTTCGCCATCACCGTTGTTTTTATCGCAACGGACCATTTCGCGAATGATGGCGAGTACGGTATGTCTCGATCGCGCGGGTCTAATATCTTCTGCGCGGTTACCCGATACCACCATGCCCCCAACACGCTCACCACGATCAAGTGCTGACCACAATAGTAGGCTGGCGGTATGAGCCGCCAAGACAGATTTAAAGCAGTTACGCGAGCCAAATCGCATCGTATGCCTTAAATCAAGTGATATGAGCACGGGTCGCTCGCGCTCTTCGTGAAACAGTTTGGTATGGGGCTCTCCCGATCGCGCAGTCACCCGCCAGTCGATAGCCCGAACGTCATCCCCGGCGGTGTACTGCCTCACCTCATCAAACTCTACGCCTCGTCCACGGCGGTAAGAGCGCTTAGCTCCCGCGAGATTGGCTAGTGCTCGACTGGCTTTAGTAACGTCAAGGAAGCGGGCAGAGAAACGTGCAGCGATTAGTGGGCTGCTATCGATATCTGCGCCGTAGGGTTGTTGTTGCTGAAATTTCACCATTAGCCCACGGCTACTGTCTCAAGAAGTCGATTAATAACTTGAGTCCGGGTTACCCCCGCAGCTTCTGCCTCAAACGACAGTATCAGGCGGTGCTTGAGGCAGTCGGTAACCACTGCCTGAACATCATCGGGACTAACATAGTCGCGACCGTGCAGATAAGCATTTGCCCGCGCGCAGCGGTCTAGAGCAATGGTTGCGCGTGGGCTGGCTCCAAACTCTAACCAATCGGAGAGCTCGCTGTCGTAAGCACCGGGCTCTCTGGTGGCTATGACCAGTTGAACAATATAGGCCTCAACAGCTTCTGCCATATGCACGGATAAAACCGCTTGGCGAGCTTTAAATACGGCATCTTGGGAAAGTGCTGTGGGCGGTGCTGGGGTGGTACCGCTGGCCTCCCTTCGTGCCAGTTGAAGAATGCGTGTTTCGGCATCAGCATCTGGATAGGACACGTTGACTTGCATAAGAAATCGATCAAGTTGAGCTTCGGGTAACGGGTAAGTTCCCTCTTGTTCGATGGGGTTTTGCGTTGCCATGACCAGGAACATTTCTGGAAGGGGGTAGGTGCGCGTTCCTACGCTTACTTGCCGTTCAGCCATGGCCTCCAGCAGGGCAGATTGCACTTTTGCGGGGGCCCGGTTGATTTCGTCCGCGAGTATCAGGTTGTTGAAAATAGGGCCCTGTTGAAATTCAAAGGTGCCTTGTTGCGGTCGAAAAATATCGGTGCCCGTGATGTCCCCAGGAAGCAGGTCGGGAGTAAATTGAATGCGATGAAAGCCGCCCTCTATCCCTTCTGACATTTGTTTTATGGCACGGGTTTTGGCCAGGCCCGGGGCGCCCTCAACCAGAAGGTGTCCATCAGCCAGCAGTGCAATTAATAGTTTGTGAATGAGATCGTGCTGGCCAATAATTTGGCCAGCCAACCATTGCTCAAGTTGTTGTAAGGGTGTCGAAGTCACGTAAATCGCTCTGTCCTAGGAATCCAAAGGATATGGGTCCTGTTATGACAAAAACAAGTGTTGTGAGTTCAGCCCAAAACGGTGAAAAACCTTGAAATCATCTAATTCCCGTCCTAATTCTGACCATTGCGTCAGGGTTAGGTGGTGATTAATCGATGGATCCGGTCAAAAGCCCGAAAGCTTATGGCAGGCTGTAATATTGGTTAAGCCCTCCCACTGGTCGATTCGACCCTCGCGCCACCCTTGTAACCAACTCAGTTTATGGGGGCCGGTTCCATGTGGGCAGGTTTCACGTGAACGCCCAGAAAGCCCGATTTGGTAGCCACGTTCAAAAGCACGTTTCAGCATATCGCGTTTGGATCTTCGCATCGTTCGATCTCCTAATTATTGGTAACAACCGTTGGTTCAAAGAACCAACGTATATCAATCGCAAATGAGGGAAATGGGTGCAGAGCAGCCGGTAGGCCTGTCCTGAACGGGTGTGCCTCAATGGGGCATAACCCTTGTGGTGCAGAGGCGTGGCTGCCGTTGTTGACAGCTTGCAGGGTACTTCTTTGAGTTGTTGTTAAGAGTCTGCACAACCTGAATAAAAACAGAAGCCACAACAGCTGTCGAGGTTTGATTGGTTCTAATCAGCAATTGGGATCTTTAAAAGCTACCTAACACTTAATATTTTTTCTGTTGTTGTCGTAATAAGCTGTTGTAAAGCCGGAGGGAAAATCTAAGGTGGTACAAATATTATTTTTTTTGGTGGCGGGCAGCCGAAAATTTAAATTTTCTACAGACGTCGGACTAAACGTTGACGCGCCGATGCTAGGGCGGGCACGTTAAAAAAGCGTTTAGGAGTCTTGTGGGGCAAATCAGGGTAGCTAGGGGAGGCCATGGGGGAGTAAGTGGCCTGCACCTAATATCTCAGCCTTGTAAGCGCCGCCAAGCTAAAAATCCTTTAGTAAAAGGGCTACTCCTAAGGGCTGCTGCAGAAAAATTTTTCGCACCTTGCCCCGGTTTTTCTTGGTGTAACGAACTCAGTTTTTGTTGTTAACCGCTAAATAGCATTGCGTGAACCTTCGTTCAGGCGCCGTCAAGCGTTAGGTGGTGGCCAGAGTTAAATGTTGTTGGAGTTTGGTTTTCGGTGGGCGATCTTTGCGTTCGNATTAATTTTCGCTGGCGCCAAATCTTGTGTGATCCGGACNGAAAATAGGGTCGTACAAAGCGCATTGGAACGNCCACAGGGTTGGTCCCAGTATGTCTTGCGATAGTTTTAGGCCATCTTCCCCCAGATGGTTTTTTCTCCCCGGCCCTCGCGGCCGGGGTTTTTTTTCTACCCTTTCTTTTTGGCGCGGGCTGTCCTGCGGTGCATCGCTGTTATTATTGGTGGGCTGTGGTTCTGCAGAACTTCAGGACCATGAGATAGTGAGCCCTGAGCTGCAGCCCGAAGATTTCTTTTCAGGTTTCTTAACTGCACACGGGGTGGTGCGTGACCGTCGGGGCGGTGCGATTCGGCAATTCAATGCAGATATTAGCGCTTGTTGGTCTGACGGCGTTGGCATCCTAGATGAAGACTTTGTTTTCGACGACGGAGAAAAACAAAAGCGTGTTTGGACGTTAACCCCGGGCTCAAACCAAACCTTCATCGCCACTGCTGGTGATGTCGTGGGCGACGGAGTGGGTCGCTGGAGTGGCAGTGCGTTTGTTTTGGACTACACGCTGCGTATTCAACTTGAAGATAGTACCGTCGATGTTCGAGTCGACGATCGCATGTATCGGATTAGCGAACATGTTGTCGTCAATCAGTCGCAGATGACGAAGTTCGGAGTGGATGTGGGCGAAATACTGCTCACTATTATTCGTCATCCTGAGACCGAGGTTCAATGCGCTCCCGATTAACAACGCAAGTTCTTGGCTTTGCGGGTCTCACCCCTTTTTATTTGTCGCTAGCTGGGGTAGCCCTTTTAGAAGATTATCCTAGAGCCTTATCGGTTCAGGGGTTCGTTATTTATTCTTTGGCTATCCTTTGCTTTCTCTCGGGGGCTTTGTGGGGGCACGCGCGTAGCCTGCCCGATCGCGACCAAATTGGACATCTAGTGATTAGCAACGGCATTGTCATTTTTGCTGTTGCGAGCGTGCTAACGGCACAAGTGGTGCTGGCTGTACTTTTATTGATGCTCGGCTATTTGGCGCTGCTTTGGTTCGAACGGCGCACTGAGGAGACAAAGAATTGGTACTCCGCTATGCGCGCGCAGCTAACCCTTGGGGTCGTGCTCGCTCACTTGCTGTATGTTGGCTTGAACGTGGTCATGTTGGACTGACGTATTTGGCTCACATCCACACACTTAAAATGTGAAAAATGATCATAGGGAGCAACAATGACGGACCGTGAAGACCCATGGGTTTTGCATCACTATGAAGCGTCGCCCTACGCTGAGAAAATACGATTGATGTTTGGCCATACGAGATTGCCTTGGCATTCGGTCATCTCACCGCCTATGCCACCTCGCCCTAACCTCGATCCACTTACAGGGGGATACCGACGCATACCGGTTGCACAGCGTGGGGCCGACTTGTTTTGTGATACGGCGCTAATTTCGCTTGAAATTGCGAGGGAAACAGATCGCGCGGCGTTGCGTCCTGATTCCGTAAGTGAGGACTGTGAGCCACTAGTAGCCCACGCGCAGGGCGATGTCTTCTTCTCGGTAATCACCAGCGAGCCACCTTTGAAAATTTTGGGTGCGCTGTTGCGTAATTTCGGCCTTCGGCAAACCTATCGATTTTTTAAAGACCGAAAGAGCATGATGAAAGACGCTACGATTCGCCCGCCCTCAGGTAAGCGAGCCGGTGCTGTAATCTCAACGTTCTTTTCTGATTTAGATGCGCTGCTTGCAGACCGCGCTTTTCTTGATGGAGAGCGGCCAGGTTATGCTGATTTCGCGGCGATACATCCGGTCAAGTTCAAAATGGATCTCATGGGGACTGCTTTGCCCAGGGCTTTAAAAAACCTCAACCGCTGGTATGAGGCCATGCTTGCTCCGGGTCATGGCGAGCGATTTGAGCTGCAGCCCGATGCCGCGTTCAGGATGGCTGCTCAGTCAGAACCCCGGCCTTTACCGCCGTCAGAAACTCACGAATATTTGAATCAGCAGGTTAGTGCAGCGCCTACTGATTATGGTCAGGTTCCTATTACCGGTAGTTTGATCAGTGTGACAACCGAACGCTATATTATCGCGAGACAAACAGAGGATTTTGGCGTCTTGCATGTCCACTTTCCTCGAGCAGGATACGTCGTAAAGCCCAGCTAAGGGCTAATACATTGATTACTCGGAGGTAGGGCATGACGCAGGGTTACGCTTTGGTTACAGGGGCGTCAGCAGGCTTAGGAACCGAGTTTGCGCGTCAGCTGGCGGCAAAGGGTTTTAATTTGTTACTGGTAGCTCGTCGTGGCGAGCGTCTTCAGGCTCTCGCGGCTGCTTTACAGCAAGAGTTTGGCGTAATTGTGAAAACGCTGGTGGCGGATCTTGCTCAACCCAGCGCCCCGCTGTCAATCGAGCAGTTTTGTCATGAAAACACGCTCCAAATCGACTGGTTAATCAATAACGCCGGCATTGCGGGTCCGGACTTGCTGACCGATCGCGATTGGGGTGAGCAACAAGATTTTTTCCAGCTCATGATGTTATCGGTAGTCGAACTTTGTCATCGATTTGTACCTGCGATGGTCGCTCGGGGGTTTGGACGGGTTGTAAATGTGGCCTCAGTAGCGGGGCGAATTCCTAGATCAGGGGGCTGTAACTACGGGCCTAGTAAAACCTATTTAATAGCCGTGTCTGAGGAGCTTAATTTGACCGTAGCTGGTCAGGGCGTGCATGTCACCGCACTGTGCCCGGGGTTCACTCACACCGACTTTCATGAAACTGCGGGCCTTGCCGACATGAAGGCCGGTATGCCACGTTGGCTCTGGTACGGCGCTGACATTGTTGTTAGTGACGGTATTCGCGGCGCAGAAGCCGGTAAGTCAATTGTGATATCCGGTCGTTTATATCGTTGGTTAGACCCTTTGTTTCAATCAACTTGGACCCGTAGATTTTTTCGGATTAAGGCTCGTCCAGAGCCTTCCTAACGGTCGGCTAGGGCTCCTTGGCGAAAATCTTTCATCCACTGTGTCGGTGAGCAGCGATTAACCGAACGGAAGGAGCGCCGAAAATTGGCGGCATTCTCATAGCCTAAGTCGGCGGCGACAGCTTCCACGCTAGCACCATCAAGCAGCATGTTTTTCGCGCAATCGTGGGCGGCTATTAGCTTTAACTCACGGAATGTCGTCTGCTCCTCCATCAGGCGTCGACTGAGGGTTCGCGGTGACAGGTGTAGTGATTCCGCAATGTCTTGAATATCGGGTAAGGGCGGGCGTTGAGACTGCAGCACACTGCGCAGGTGTCGTGTAAATGGCTTATCGCCGGGCGAAATAGCGTGTTGCAGCTGCTCGCTCAGGTGCCGACGTGAGAGTTGCCAAACTTCAGGGTTGCTAAACGGCGAGCGGGTATTCAACCATGCCGTGGGAAATTCCATTCCCGTAAATCGGCTATCGAAACTCAATTTGCCTTTGAGCTGGGTACCTATTGAGGCCTCCCGTGTGAGGCGGGGGTGAGCCACTTTAAAATGAATAGTGCCTTCGGTGGACCCTACCAGATCGGTGAGGTAGTCCTGAAGCAGGGCAAAGACAGTTTCAGCGTGTATGAGCAGTGAGGCGCCTAGGTCCCGATCGGTCTCCAGCGTTAATCGAGTCACGCTTCGCCCCGCTAATAACTCAAAATGTAAGTATTCGGCTTCTAGGGTCGAGTAGCTAGACATGGCTTGCAGACCCGCGCCCAAGGTGGGTGCTGACATCATGGCGACGCCCATCATACCCAGTGTGGCGAGCCCGTTGCGACTAACAATTACTGTGCCTAACGAAATTTCCCCGAGCATTTCTTGCGCATTCGCAAGCAATTTAAGAAAGTCTTCAAGGTCTAGCTTGGTGAGTTGCCACAAAGCCTCTGCATCAAGCTTGGAGCCCTGAAACAGCGCAGCTTCATCATGACCTCGGATCGAAAGTTCGCGATGAAGCAGTCGNGCGTAATGTGCACTTATCATGTTTCAACCCTCTTTAGGCGCATAATGACACCCTGATGGCGAAAGAGGAATGGGCCGTTTAGCGTTAANTTGCTTAAACTGCNTGCANTAGNTTAGGAGAACATAAATGTCTGATCAAAATACAGTAAAGGTAATGAAGCGCTCAGCGAATGGTTATTGCGATGCCTTGGCCTGGCCCACAATATTGCTGATCGGCGTTGCACTTCCTCTATATTTTCTAACACCGGTAGCGGTGGTTATGGGGCTTTTGCCTGTGATTGCAGGAATGCTTTTAATGGGCTTTTTGACCTACGCCGTTTACACCGCATTACATGAGGCTGTCCATGGTGCGGTTTGTGGTGGTCTTCAGAAAAACCGTTGGGTCAATGAATGGGTGGGTTATGCCGCAGCGATTCCATCAGGTATCCCAATGTGCGCCCACCGCCATGAGCATTTTTCACACCACAATCACACCAACAAGGTGGGTGAGGACCCAGATCTGGTTTGTGCTGATATGACAACTAGTCTCTGGAGGCTTGTTGCGTCTCCAATGTTGCTAACCGCGCAGCAATACACACTTTTTTTGCGAGAGAGGTGGCCCACTGCTCACAAGGAGCTCCGCAGAACTTTTGTACTAGAAACCAGTGTCATAGTGCTCAGTCGCATTTTGCTTCTGATTGCATTATTCGGTCCTGTAGCTGCAAGTGCTGGTGTCTCAACACTTTCTGTGGGTGTTGACGTGCTATTCACACTGGTTGTAGGGCCACTGCTTGGGCAAGTGGTTTTGGTTTATCTGTTTGCTTACGTCGTCCATAGGCCACACACCGTTGCGGGCAAGTTTGTTGACACCTCCATTTTCGAATTGCCGAAGGCATTTCGCGGAGTGGGCACTTGGCTGTGGGGTTTTCAGAACTACCACGGCATTCATCACGCGTTCCCTAGAGTCCCTTGGTATCGGTATCGTGCAGTTTTCGAAGCCCATCGTAGTGAGTTATTTGAGCAAGGTATGCCCACTTATCAACTTTCTGGCTTAAAATGGCGGCGTATTAACTGATATCTGAAGTCACAGGCAAGGAGATAAAGCATGCCCGTTATTACCTTCATCGAATTCGATGGTACCCAGCATCAAGTCGACAGCGAGTCAGGTCTCTCTGTCATGGAAATGGCTATGAAACACGACATTCCTGGTATTGACGCTGATTGTGGAGGCTCGGCTGTTTGCGGTACCTGCCATTGTTTTGTGGAATCATCAAGTGAGCTGCCGGCGGTGGAGCCTCAAGAGGAGTCTATGCTGGGACTGCGCCCAGATCGAGAATCAAACTCGCGCCTTAGCTGCCAACTGCAAGTGAGTGATCAGGGCGGAGATATGACGATTCGACTGCCAGAGTATCAAATGTAACATCACGATTTCGGCCGCACAGCGGTATGGGCTACGCCCCCATAACCGCGCTTAATATTGAAAAAGGATCAGCCCATGAACCAAGCAGTTACTCGAAAAGATGGATTGCCTGACCCTTTGAACACCCCGTTAGATCAACTCGACATAGCCGACCGAGGCGGTTTGAGTTTGATACTTGGCAGCCACTTTTTGAGCGGCTACGCAGTGAGGCTCCAGTTCACTATCAAGCACAGGGTCCTGCAGGGCCAGCACCTCACGGAGATTTTTGGTCGGTAACCCGCTTCGAAGACATTGTTGAGGTAGAGAAGAACTGGGAAGCGTTCTCTTCTGAGCCCTCTATTGCCATTTTGGATCCAGAACCTGACATGTCGGTACAGATGTTTATTGCAACTGACCCACCACTTCATGATGATCAGCGACGGGCGGTTCAGGGCGCCGTCGCCCCAAAAAATCTGCAGGAATTTGAGGCGTTAATTCGCCAGCGTACCCAAGAGACGCTGGACGGCTTGCCTTTGGGGGAAACCTTCAACTGGGTAGATCGAGTTTCCATTGATCTGACCACCAAAATGTTGGCCACGCTTTTTGATTTTCCTCAGGAGCAACGTCAATTGTTGACGCATTGGTCAGATGCGGCTACATCCGATGCACGTATTACGGCGGGCCGGGGTCTGAGCATCGATGAGCGTCGAACAATCATGGGTGAAATGCTGCAATCATTTACCCAGCTCTGGCATGACCATAAAGCCAACGATCGGGAGTCCTTTGATCTGATTCGTATGTTGCAGCGTGATCCCAAAACCCAAAACATGGTCGATGAACCCTTTTCTTATCTGGGCAACTTGATGCTCTTAATTGTGGGTGGCAACGATACGACGCGAAATTCTATGACGGGAGGTGTGCTGCATTTACATCAAAACCCGTCTGAGATGGCCAAGCTAAAGGCAAATCACGGACTGATTCCATCCATGGTATCTGAGATTATTCGCTACCAGACACCACTTCCTCACATGCGTCGAACTGCTACACGGGATGTTGAGCTCAACGGCACCGTTATTCCCAAGGGTGGCCGCGTCGTTTTGTGGTACGTCTCGGGTAACCGTGACAGCAATGCCATTCCCGAGGCAGATAAGTTTATTATCGATCGGCCAAATGTTCGCAATCACCTAAGCTTTGGTATGGGTATTCATCGATGCATGGGGAATCGATTGGCGGAAATGCAGCTGCGTATCGTTTGGGAAGAGATCTTGGAGCGCTTTGAGCGCATTGAGGTCGTCGGCCCTGCCGTTAGAACCTGCAATTCGTTTGTTCGAGGCTACCATGAGCTGCCCGTGAGGTTGCATCCGAAGGTCTAGGTCAAAGCTCGCAGCTCTAGCCCCTTTTGGTCCCGGGACTGTTAAAGGGGTTGACCGCCAGTCTCTTCCAATAAAGAGAGCGACCACAGCGTCAGCAAAGCTGCCAACAATATGTAGATCGAAACGAAGATAATCCCCAGCTCGTTCCAGAGCAAAACCGCAATGGTGGGGGCGAGCGCACCACCGACAATGGCTCCTATTTGATAACCCAAGGATGCACCGGAATACCGAACCTCTGTNGAAAATAGCTCGGTAAAGTAAGCGGCTTGAGGGCCNTACTGCATGCCGAGAAAAGCCAGCCCCAAAGTGATGCCTAATACAATCAGGGGCAGAGAGCCTGTATCGATAAGAGGGAATAAAGCGAAACTCCATAGCCCCGTTAATATAGCGCCCCAACGATAAACCCTTTTTCGTCCCAATCGATCAGAGAGCCCTGAGAAATAAAACTGCGTTGGCACCATCACCGCAGAAGCGATTAAAACTGCTACGAGCATGGACTCTCGGGACAGATTGACGGTGGGTGAGTTGAGCCCGTAGGCAACGGTGAAAGCGATCAAAATATAGAAGGTCACTTGTACCGATAAAAACGCACCAGCCGCGAGCATGATTGTTCGGGGGTATTTTTTCAGGGCCTGTAAAACTGGTGATCGAACAACCACCTCGGTATGACTTTGCGAGTCTTGCGTGGCCTTTAGAGCTTTAAAGGCTTCGGTATCCTCAAGGCGTAGCTGCACAAAGAGTGATACGCCGATCAAAATGATACTGGCGAGAAAGGGCAGCCGCCAGCCCCAGCTCATAAAGGCTTCGTCACTCATGCTCATGCTGACACCGATAAACGCGAGGTTAGCGAGGATGACCAACGGGAGCACCGGCCTGCGCATAAGCGCCATACCAGCCTCGTTTATTGGCAGGGGCACTTTCGGTGACCAGTAACATTGCACCGCCCCATTGACCACCAATGGCAAGGCCCTGAATAAAGCGCAGTAAAACCAGTAGCAACGGTGCCGCAATACCGATGCTTCCATAGGTGGGAAGCAATCCGATAAGCGTTGTTGCCAATCCCATCATCATAAGGGCAGCGACTAAGGTGTGCTTTCGACCCACCCTATCACCGAAATGGCCAAAGATAATGCCGCCCACCGGTCTGGCAACAAATCCAACGGCAAATGTACTGAAGGAAATAATAAGCAAAACCATGGGAGGAAGGTCCTGCGGGAAAAATGCTTTTGGAAAAACGATGGCGGCGGCAGTGCCGTAAATAAAAAAGTCGTACCACTCAATACTTGTCCCGGCGAGTGATGTGAGAGCGACTTTACGCATATTTTTTCTGTCGTCATGCTCGGCGGCCATATTTGCGTCCTTTCTCCAATTGGATTTTTCTTCTTATTCGGCCATAACAATCCCACTCAAAGCGCGGTATGTCGAGCTTTGTTTGTGCCCGGTCACACGCGATGGAATATTCATTTAAGACCGCGTTATG
>JGI26260J51721_1001026_pt1 | contig 12165 bp, 10 predicted proteins | sample SaaInlV_120m_DNA_4_FD_51721 | JGI IMG/M metagenome (IMG submission 51721)
TGGTCGCGGCGGGGGGCGCGCGGCTTCTGACCGAAGACGCCTTTACGCCCGAGGCTTTGGCCGCTGAAATTCAAGATATATTAACCAATGGCCCTCAAGCCCAATCCATGGCCGAGGCGGCGTTGCGCTGCGCCAAACCTGAAGCGGCAAACACCCTTGCGGATATGATCGAGGCCTTGGCCGGGGAGACGTGATGAATAAAGTAACCAAACTGCCTGGCGACATTGGCGCGATTCATTTTGTGGGGATCGGCGGCATTGGCATGTCCGGCATTGCCGAGGTTCTTTTGGATCAGGGATATCGGGTGCAGGGATCTGACTTGAAAGCCTCAAAGATCACCCGGCGGCTTGAGCGTTTGGGCGCCACCGTGTTTTTGGGGCAGAGGGCTGAGAACTTGGCCGGTGCTGAGGTGATTGTTGTCTCCACAGCCATCAAGCCGGGAAATCCTGAACTGGATGAGGCGCGCAAGGCCGGCTTGCCGGTGGTGCGGCGTGCAGAAATGCTGGCGGAATTGATGCGGCTCAAGTCGAATGTGGCCGTGGCCGGCACCCATGGCAAGACAACCACCACGACGATGGTCTCAACCTTGCTGCATGCGGGTGGGTTTGATCCGACGGTGGTGAATGGCGGCGTCATTCATGCGTTTGAATCCAATGCCCGCACGGGCCAGGGAGAATGGATGGTCGTTGAGGCAGATGAAAGTGACGGCACATTCAATCGCCTGCCCGCGACCATTGCCGTGGTCACCAATATTGATCCTGAGCATATGGAGCATTGGGGCAGTTTCGACAAACTGCGCCAGGGCTTCTTCGAATTTGTGCATAATATCCCATTTTATGGTTTGGCTGTCTGCAACACTGATCACGCCGAAGTGCAGGCTTTGGTCGGTCGCATTACCGATCGCCGGGTCATGACCTATGGGTTCAACGCCCAAGCGGATGTGCGGGCTGTCAATCTCGCCTATGAAAAGGGTGCGGCGTTTTTTGATGTGGCGCTGCGCGATGGCCGGGTGATTGCCGATTGCACCCTGCCAATGCCGGGCGATCACAATGTCTCGAATGCTCTGGCGGCGGTGGCCGTGGCGCTGCATTTGGGTATGAGCGCGGAGACGATCCGCGATGGCTTGAAGAGTTTTAAGGGCGTTAATCGCCGCTTCACGCGGGTGGCAGAAATTGACGGGGTTACAGTGATCGATGACTATGCTCATCATCCTGTGGAAATTGCCGCCGCTCTCAAAGCGGCACGCCAATCACATGCGGGCCGGATCATGGCTGTGCATCAACCGCATCGCTACTCGCGTCTCAGTGATCTGTTCGAAGAATTTTGCACCTGTTTTAATGATGCAGATGTGGTTGGGATCACGGATATTTTCGCCGCAGGCGAGGCGCCCATTGAGGGGGCGGACCGTGACAGCCTTGTCGCTGGATTGACCAATCATGGGCATCGCAACGCGGTTGCGGTTGCCGATGAAGCAGCGCTTGGCGCGTTTCTTGCCGAGCAATGCAGACCGGGTGATATGTTAATCTGCCTTGGGGCGGGCTCGATCTCTGCTTGGGCGCATGGGCTGGCAGGTGAGGTTGAATAAGCGCTAGGCGGAGTCCTTGCTGGGGCGGGTTGCCAGATAGACCCCGCCACCTGACACGAGAAGACCTACCCAAGCCAAAAGAGGCATTGGCTCGTCCAGGGTCAGCCAAGCGATCAAAGCGGCCAGCGGCGGGACCAGGAACAGCAGGGTCGAAACCCGAGAGACTTGCCCGGCGCGGATCATAGCCAGCAAAAGACCAACCGCCACCACAGAATTTCCAATGACCAAATAGGCCAGCGCCCAATAGAATGATGGCGTCCAATTTACCGCGGCAATTTCGGCCCAGTTCAGAAAGGGCAAAAGCCCCAGGAGCCCGGCGCTATAGCCAATCAAATTGGCGCTCACCGGGTGATGCGATAAGCCAAAGCGTTTTTCCCAGGGTCGCGAGGGTTATGCCGGCTAAGGCCAATGCGGCAAAACCAAAGCCGGCCAGCGGCGGCGGCCCAATCTCCAGACGCGCGACGATGACGGTGAGGGTGCCGACCATGGCAATCGCAAGGCCAAACCATTGCAGCCAGCTGACCGCTTCGCCGGTCCAGCGCGGCGCCAAAAGGGCAACCAAAATGGGCTGCAAGGAGAAGATGAGCGCCGCGGTGCCAGCGGCCACGCCATTGACAAAGGAAAAATACGCCATGCCGAAATAGACGGTTTGCATCAAGACCCCCANAAACCCAAGATGAAGGTAACCGCNGAGGGTTTTGGGCANCGGTGGGCGCAAGATCGCAAATAAGGCCGCCATTATGGCAATAACGGCCGCAAACCGCAAAGCCAGCANAGCCATGGGGGCGGCATCGACAAGGGCCACTTTGGCCACGACATACCCNGCCGACCAAAGCAGCAGGAACANAAGAGGNGTGATGGCCAGCCAAAGACGTTGCATGNGGTCTCCTCAGATCGATGGGCCTAGGATGGATCATTTTGGGGGACAGATGTACAGTGNGATTTGACCTAACGGCTTTGACTTGGCGGCCATGATCCGGTCTAAGCAAAGAGACTTAACTAAGGCGCAGATGATGACTCTTCCAACTCCCCGCGGGCGCTTGACGCTGAACCGCTCTTTGGCGGATCTCACATGGCTGCGTGTGGGGGGGGCCGCGGATGCGGTGTTCCAACCGGCTGATCGGCAGGATTTGGCCGAATTTTTGGCGCAACTGCCACAAGAAAATGCGATTTTTCCAATGGGCGTCGGGTCGAACCTGATCGTACGGGATGGCGGGTTGCGGGCGGTGGTGATCCGTCTGGGGCGCGGTTTCAACGCGATTGAAATGGACGGTGATAGGATCCATTGCGGTGCGGCGGCCTTGGACAGCCATGTTGCGCGCAAAGCGGCGGAGGCCGGTCTTGATCTGACGTTTCTGCGCACGATCCCTGGCACTCTGGGCGGCGCGCTCAAGATGAACGCCGGCTGTTATGGGTCATATATCGCTGATGCTTTTGTCGGTGCAAGTGGCTATGATAGAGCCGGCCGCGCGGTATCCTATGACGCGAAAACCCTTGGTTTTTCTTACCGAAGCAGTGATTTGCCGCAAGATGTGGTTATCACCGATATCACCTTGCGGGCTTTGGGCCGGGACGAGCCGGAGCGGCTGCATCAAAAGATGGCGGCGCAACTGGCCAAGCGTGATGAGACACAGCCCACCAAGGACCGTACCGCGGGCAGCACCTTTCGCAATCCGGCCGGATTCAGTTCGACAGGTCAGGCCGATGATATCCACGACCTTAAGGCTTGGAGCTTGATTGATGCGGCCGGATGCCGAGGGCTTGAGCTGGGCGGGGCGCAAATGTCACCTAAACATCCCAACTTCTTAATTAACACGGGCAGGGCCACGGCAAAAGATCTTGAAGCATTGGGGGAATTGGTGCGAAAAAAGGTTTACGATAAGAGTGGTTTGACGTTAGAGTGGGAAGTAATGAGGGTCGGAGACCCCAAGGACGATTAAACGCGATTCAAATCGCGGCAACAAAAGCCCCAAAGAGGGCGAAATATTGAGCGAGAACAGTGGGTATGTCGAGCAGGACTCCCAAGACTGTGGCCGTTTTGATGGGTGGGCTAGGCGCGGAGCGCGCGGTCTCCCTGTCAACAGGTCAAGAATGCGCCACCGCCTTGCGGCAGGTGGGCTATCGGGTTGTTGAGATTGATGCGGGCGCCGATCTCGTTGCCGATTTGCAGCGGGTGCAGCCCGATGTGGTCTTCAACGCGCTGCATGGTCGATGGGGCGAGGATGGCTGTGTGCAGGGTGTGCTGGAATGGATGCAAATTCCATACACGCATTCAGGTGTGCTCAGCTCAGCGCTGGCAATGGATAAAGAGAAAACCAAAGAGGTCTTCCGCGCCGAAGGCCTGCCGGTCGTCGAGAGCTTGTTGATTGCACGCGCAGATCTGGGCAAGACGCATCCGATGGCACTGCCTTATGTGATTAAACCTAACAATGAAGGATCATCTGTTGGGGTCTATTTGGTCGAAGAGGGCGCGCTTTCCCCGCCGCCCCTGTCGGATGATATGCCCGATGTGGTCATGGTGGAAGCCTTCGCGCCGGGCCGTGAGCTGACCACAACGGTATTGGGCGCGCGGGCTCTGACGGTCACGGATATTTTGACCGATCGCTGGTATGACTATGATGCGAAATATGTCGAAGGCGGGTCTCAGCACATCGTGCCGGCCAATTTACCTCAGGATATTTTCTCGGCATGTTTGGACTATGCGCTGAAAGCGCATGAGGTTTTGGGTTGCCGCGGAATCTCGCGCACAGATTTTCGTTGGGACGAGGGCCGCGGGTTGGATGGTTTGGTCCTGCTGGAAACCAACACCCAGCCCGGTATGACACCAACGTCGCTCTCGCCAGAACAGGCTGAAGCAATGGGTATTTCTTTTCCCGATTTGTGCAAATTTTTGGTGGAGGATGCCTCATGCAACCGTTAAGTGCACCCCCTCGACTGATTGCGCCAAAACGTGGCGTGGACACCTATGTTGCGGTGGATCCGGCACCGTCGGTTCTGAGCTATCGGATGCAGCGCCTGTGGCTCACACCGATTTTTCGCGCCTTTGTGCGGGTGGGGCTGCCAGCCGTTTCAATTGTGGGTTTGGTTTGGATGTTTTTGTCCCATGATGAAAATCGGGCCTATCTGCGCGGTTTGGTCCAAGAGGCACAGGTCAGCGTGCAAAACCAACCGGTGCACCAATTGCAAACCTTGACCATTGAGGGCGCATCGCCGCTCTTGGCCCAGGAAATTCGGACAGAATTTGGCGATCTCTTTCCCATCAGTGCTTTTGAATTGGATCTTGAGGCCATGCGCCGCTGGATCATGGATATCGCCTCGGTGGAGCATGCTGCGGTGATTGCATCCCCCGGCGGGTTGCTTTCGGTGCAGGTCAGCGAAATTGCGCCAGAGTTCATTTGGCGCACAGTCGAGGGCCTGCAACAAGTCTCGTCGCAGGGCGAGGTGTTGCGGCGGGTTGAGCGGCGCGCTGATTTTGCGCATCTGCCTTTGATTGCCGGAGAGGGGGCTTTGGAGGCCCTGCCGGAGGCACGGGCTTTGCTGCAGACCGCCGCGCCGGTCGTCGATAGATTGCGCGGTTTGGTGCGCATTGGTGAGCGGCGCTGGGATGTGGTGCTGCTTGATGGGCAAACAATTGCCCTGCCAGAAGCCAATCCTGATCCTGTTTTGGCGCAAGTTCTCGTGCTGAGCGCGGCGCAGGATCTGTTTGAGCGTGATATCTTGATGATGGATTTTCGCAATCCACGCCGACCTACTTTGCGTCTACGTCCGCAAGCTCTGGCGGGATTGAAGCAGGTTAAGGGCGTGACATTTTCGGAGTTTGCCAAATGAATGATCTTTACCAAGCCCAACGGGCCATGCGTGCTTTGCGCACCACCGCTATTCAACGCGGGGTGATCGCGGTGATGGATGTCGGCAGCTCAAAAGTGGCCTGTTTGATTTTACGGTTTGATGGGCCGAGCGAAATTTCATCCGGTGAGGTCATTGGCTCCATGGCCGGGCAGTCGAGCTTTCGGGTGATTGGTGCGGCCACCACCAAATCGCGGGGCATGCGCTTTGGTGAAATTGAGTCGATGGCAGAGACAGAACGGGCGATCCGCACCGCGCTGCAGGCCGCTCAGAAAATGGCCTTGGTGCGGGTGGATCACGTGATTGGCTGTTTTTCCGGTGGGGCACCGCGCAGCTATGGGGTGTTTGGCGAGGTTTCGATCGAGGATGATGCGGTGCATTCGCAGGATATTGGTCGGGTGTTGGCCGCCTGCGATCTGCCAGATTTTGGCGAAAGCCGTGCCGTGATGCATGCGCAGCCGATTAATTTCACTCTGGATGACCGCGCTTGGATGGCCGATCCACGTGGCCATGTTGGGCAAAATCTGTCCGCTGATTTGCACATTTTGACCGTGGAGGAACGTGCCATACAAAACCTCAACCACTGCGTGAAACGCTGTGATGTTGAGTTGGCCGGCGTGGCCTCTTCGGCCTATGTCTCGGCACATGCAGCTTTGGTTGAAGATGAGCAAGAGCTGGGAGCGGCCTGCATTGATATGGGCGGCGGCGCGACGGGTGTCTCTGTTTTCTTCAAAAAACACCTGATTTATGCCGACAGCGTGCGTATGGGCGGCGATCATGTCACCAGCGATATCTCCATGGGTCTGCAAATTCCAACCGCTTCGGCAGAGCGGCTCAAAACCCTGCACGGGGGCGCGATGGCCATGGAGGTGGATGATCGTGAGATGATTGAAACGGGCGGCAACAGCGGCGATTGGGAACATGATCGCCGTCAAGTTAGCCGATCAGAACTGATCGGAATTATTCGCCCAAGGATTGAGGAAATTCTTGAAGATGTCCGTGACCGGCTTGATGCGGCTGGCTTTGATAACTTGCCGGGTAAACAAATCGTTTTGACCGGTGGGGCCAGTCAGATCCCCGGGCTTGACGGTTTGGCGGCGCGTATATTGGGCCAACATGTGCGCCTTGGGCGCCCTATTCGGGTTCAGGGCCTGCCGCAAGCGGCCACTGGACCGGCTTTTTCCGGTGTGGTGGGCTTGGCGCTCAATGCGGCACATCCGCAAGATGAATGGTGGGATTTCGAGGTGCCACAACCACAAATGGTAGGGCGCCCTCTGCGTCGCGCGCTGCGCTGGTTTCGGAATAATTGGTAAAAGCCCCTATGGCGTGTAGCAAAATTTAGCGTATTGTGGAGTTTTTAATGCTATATTTTGTAAAAATAGAGACTTTTTTCGTGACGCGAGTCAAAACTGGCGTTACAATCGTTAAAAATAGGTGTGTGCCGCAGAGCAGTGCGGACAAAGCAGGTGGATAAAATTATGGCTCTAAACTTAACCATGCCCGAGCAAGACGACTTGAAACCCCGGATCACGGTCTTCGGTGTTGGCGGTGCAGGCGGTAATGCTGTCGACAATATGATTGAAAAAGAGCTTGAGGGCGTTGAATTTGTGGTTGCAAATACCGACGCGCAAGCTTTGCAGCAATCGAAAGCGCCGGTGAAAATCCAAATGGGCCTGAAAGTAACCGAAGGTCTTGGCGCTGGGGCCAAAGCCACCATTGGGGCTGCGGCGGCTGAAGAAAGCATCGAACAAATCGTAGACCAACTGGCCGGTGCGCATATGTGCTTTATCACTGCGGGCATGGGCGGCGGGACAGGCACCGGGGCGGCCCCCATTATTGCGCAAGCGGCGCGTGAGCTTGGCGTTTTGACCGTGGGTGTTGTGACCAAACCCTTCCAGTTTGAGGGCAGCAAACGCATGCGTCAGGCAGAAGAGGGTGTTGAAGCGCTGCAAAAAGTTGTCGATACGCTGATTATTATTCCAAATCAAAACCTGTTCCGCCTGGCCAATGAAAGCACCACCTTCACGGATGCGTTCAGCATGGCAGATGATGTGCTTTATCAGGGTGTTAAAGGTGTAACAGATCTGATGGTGCGTCCAGGCCTCATCAACCTTGATTTTGCCGATGTGCGCGCCGTTATGGACGAAATGGGCAAGGCGATGATGGGAACAGGCGAGGCCAGCGGCGAAAATCGCGCGGTTGAAGCCGCTGATAAAGCGGTCTCTAATCCTCTGCTGGATGAAATTAGCCTGCGTGGCGCCAAGGGCGTCTTGATCAACATCACTGGCGGCGCTGATTTGACCCTGTTTGAGTTGGACGAAGCGGCCAATCGGATTCGCGAAGAGGTCGATCCAGACGCAAATATTATTGTCGGCTCCACTTTGGATACGACCTTGGAAGGGGTGATGCGGGTTTCTGTGGTCGCCACGGGCATTGATGCCGATCAATCCAATCATGCCTCGGCACTGCCATCGCGTCGCGCAGCAGCACCGATGGAAGATGCAGCACCAGAAGCGGATCATACAGCAAAGCAGCCTGTTGCTCTGGAGTTCCCATTTGACATTGAGACCGAAGCGCCCAGCGTTGCTGCGACTGAGACTGCCCAGGATGAAATTCCCGCGCCAGCCTATCAGCCGCAATTGGCAGAACCTGAGCAAATTGTTGTGCCCGAGCCTGAGGCTCCGGCGGCGTTTGCTCCGGCGGCCCCCGGAACGCCAACGCCTGAAGCCATGGCGCGCTTGCGCGCAGCTGTGGAGCGTGTGCCAGAGACGGCGGAGCCGCGCATGTCCGCAGAGCCACGTGGCTTCGGGGAGCCAGCGGCACCGGCCAAAGGTAAATTTGGGATAAATTCTTTGATTAATCGCATGACGGGGCAGGGCGACTCACCGGCTTCCGAGGCGCGTTCGTCTACACCTTCCCTGGGTCAGCAGAGCTATGAAGGTGATGAGACCGGCAATGAAGCGGATGAGAGAATTGAGATACCGGCGTTTTTACGCCGACAGGCCAATTGATCCAAAAATCACAGTGAATTGCAAAAAGGCGCCAAAAGGCGCCTTTTTCATGCGTAAAATTAATAAGTTATTTGTTTTTAGGCCGCAGAAGGCGTTTGGTTGCTGATGGCTCTTTGGGGATGTTTCAAATGGTTGCAAACTGTGAGTTGCGTAAAACGGGCACACAAACTAGCGATGCGGCAGCCGTTTTCGTTCAAACCCTGAGGTCCTTTTGCAAAAAACACTGAAATCAGAAGTGGTTTTCACGGGCGTTGGCCTGCATTGTGGGCGTGACGTGACGCTGCGCGTGCGGCCTGCGGCGGCGCAGACGGGCATTTGGTTTCGGCGTACAGATGTCTCTGATGCAGATCCCTATATTTCCGCCAATTGGCAATGTGCGGTCCACACCGCGCTGTGCACGCGCTTGGTCAATGCCGATGGTCTGGGCGTGTCGACTGTGGAGCATGTCATGGCGGCGATTGCCGGCTGTGGGATCAACAATGCTGTTGTTGAACTGGACGGCCCAGAGGTGCCTATTATGGACGGCTCCGCATTGGAGTTTGTTCGGGGCTTCTTGAAGGCTGGGCTGATTGAGCAAGCGGCACCTGTTCAGGTGTTGGAAATTCTGCAAACGGTCGAAGTGCAAGAGAATGGCGCCTATGCGGCTTTGATGCCCTTCGGTGGAATTGAGATGGATTTTTCAATCGATTTTCCAGATGCGGCGATTGGGCAGCAATCAAAAACGCTCAATCTTGCCAATGGTAGTTTTGTGCATGAGCTCTGCGATAGCCGGACATTTTGCCGAAATTCTGATGTGCAAGTGATGCGCTCCAACGGTTTGGCTCTTGGTGGAACATTGATGAATGCGGTTGTGATTGAGGGCGCCGATGTTTTGAGCCCTGGCGGTATGCGTCATCCAGATGAACCGGTGCGCCATAAAATGTTGGATGCTATGGGCGATCTTGCGCTTGCGGGCGGCCCGATTATTGGCCGCTATGTGGGGCGGCGTGCCGGTCACACGCTGACCAACAAGCTGCTGCGCAAGCTCTTTAGCCAACCCGGTGCGTTTCGCAGGGTGGACTGTGATGCGCAAATGTCCGAGCGCCTGCCCGGAGCGGGATTGGCTCAAGAAGATGTGCGTATTTACGCATAGCAGCACGCTTGTGGGTGAAAAATTAAACTCTTTCATTTTGCCACACATATTTCTGTGCTAACTCTGTCTGTGACTTAAGGATGAGGGTAACCATGCGGTCTCACTATGTGATTCTTCTTTGTTTTTTGACAGTTGCGATTTCAGGATGCAGCACGCTGAAAAGTAAGCCGAAAATCGATATTGATACCTATTCGGCTAAAGAGATTTACGATTTGGCTGAGGATAGGCTCGCGAAGAAGCGTCCACAGGATGCCGCGAAGTATTTTAGCGAGATTGAACGGCTCTACCCCTATTCAGAATGGGCCAAGCGTGGTCTCATAATGCAGGCCTTTAGTTACCACAAAGATCAAGACTATGAAAACAGTCGCAGCGCGGCGCAACGCTACATTGATTTCTTCCCTGCTGCTGAAGACGCGGCCTATGCGCAGTATATTTTGGCGTTGAGCTATTATGATCAAATCTCGGAAGTTGGCCGAGACCAGGACGTGACCGTCAAGGCCTTACAAGAATTGCGCCTGCTGATTGAGCGTTACCCTGACAGTAAATACGCAAAAGATTCGGCAGAAAAATTTGACATGGCCTTCAGCTTTTTGGCGGCCAAAGAGATGGAAGTTGGCCGATATTATTTGCAGCGCGGATATTACACCTCGGCCGTCAATCGGTTTCGCAAAGTGGTGCAAGAGTTTCGCACGACCGAACAAACACCAGAAGCTTTATATCGTTTGATCGAATGCTACCTGTCTTTGGGTTTGAGGGGTGAGGCGCAATCGGCGGCCGCGATTTTGCAAGAAAGCTATAGCAGCACGCAATGGCATAAGGACAGTTTAATTTTGCTGAGTGGCGAGGGTCTGCTTCCGGATGCGGGCGGGCAAAATTGGTTGTCGACCATCTACCGGCAGACGATCAAGGGCCAATGGTTATAACCAAAGCGAGGCGGCGATGCTGCGTGGGTTAAGCGTTCGTGACATATTGATCATTGACCATTTGGAGCTGGAATTTCAGCCGGGGCTCAATGTATTGACCGGGGAAACCGGAGCGGGCAAATCCATTTTGCTCGATTGTCTCGGCTTCGTTTTGGGCTGGCGCGGTCGGGCGGAGCTTGTGCGTCAGGGCGCTGAGCAGGGCGAGGTGGTTGCCTGGTTTGACTTGCCTGCCGACCATCCCGTGAATGAAATTCTCAAAGACAGCGGGATCGAACCGGAAGACGAGTTGATCCTGCGCAGGATCAACAACCGCGATGGGCGCAAGACTGCTTTTGTCAATGATCGCAGGTGCTCGGGGCAGGTTCTCCGCCAAATCAGCGAGACATTACTAGAGCTCCATGGGCAACACGATGATCGCGGCCTGTTAAATGTTAAAGGCCATATGGCATTGCTTGATGATTTCGCCCAAGCCGCTCCGCTGCGTGAGGAGACACGCCAGGCCTGGCGTGCGCTTAGCCTGGCCAAGGCGGAACGCACGGCATTGGCTGCGAAGATCGAGGCGCTGGCGGCAGAGGAAGACTATCTGCGCCATACTGTCGACGAGCTGGAGGCTTTGGATGTGCAGCCTGGCGATGAAAGTCAGTTGGATTCCAAACGTCGTTTGATGCAGGCGGCTGTCAAAATCCGCACAGATGTAACAAAGGCCCATCAAGCGCTGTCACCCCAGGGCGCAGAGGGGCAGATCAGCGATGCCAGCCGTTGGCTGGTGGAAGCGGCGGAGCATCTTGACGGTCAATTGGATGCGGCGATGGAGGCTCTTGATGGGGCTTTGAATATGCTTGGGCAGAGCCAGCAAGAAATTGAGAGTGTGCTGCAGGGGTTGAGTTTTAATGCCTCCGAGCTGGAACAGACTGAGGAAAGATTATTCGCTATTCGTGCTGCGGCCCGCAAACACGCGGTATTGCCCGACGAGCTGCCGGCTGTTGCGGCGGAGTTGAGCGCGAAGCTGCAGACTTTAACCAGTGGCACAGCCGGATTGGATGCTTTGCAACGCGAGGTGGAGGCAGCTGAAACGGCTTATATGCACGCGGCAGAGAGACTGCATGGCGCACGGCTATCGGCAGCCGACGCGCTCGATCGGGCCATGGCCGCAGAACTGGCGCCGCTTAAGATGGAACGTGCGGTGTTCAAAACAGAAATTTCTCCAAGCGATGCGGGGCCAAATGGCACTGATACGGTGGCCTTTACCGTGGCCACCAATCCTGGCGCACCCACGGGTGCATTGGAAAAAATCGCCTCTGGCGGTGAATTGAGTCGCTTTCTCTTGGCCCTCAAAGTCTGTTTGTCGGAGCGAGCTTTGCAGCGCACCATGATTTTTGATGAAATAGACAGAGGTGTCGGGGGCGCCACCGCCGATGCGGTTGGCCGGCGTTTGGCGCAATTGGGGGCAGATGGGCAGGTCTTAGTTGTGACCCATTCCCCGCAGGTCGCGGCGCTTGGTTCGGCCCATTGGCGCGTTGAGAAACGGGTGGAGCAGGACAAAACACTCTCAACCGTCGTGGCTCTCACGCCGCAAGAGCGGGTGGATGAGATCGCCCGCATGTTGGCGGGGGATGTGGTCACCGATGAGGCCCGCGGGGCGGCGCGCTCTTTGTTGGGTGCGGTTTA
>JGI26260J51721_1001028_pt1 | contig 12138 bp, 10 predicted proteins | sample SaaInlV_120m_DNA_4_FD_51721 | JGI IMG/M metagenome (IMG submission 51721)
GTAGCGATGTCCGCTCAACGGTTCTGTGCGCTGCGTTGTTTGGGGTGCTGTGCGTGTCGCAACACGAGGGGTTTGCGCCTGAACCGCCTGTGGACGCGGCGCTGTTGCGTAGCGTACGGACGAACCTGTCATGCCAGACGGGCTTTGGGTTTGCGGGCCACGGCGAATGCCGTGCTGGGTGTTCAAACGGCCATCATCCCAAACAGGCTGAAACCCGGGCGCGACGGTTGGCGCGGGCAAAGCATAGCTGCGTGTCGGGTTGGAATATGGTGCAGGTTCCTGTCCCAAAATCTGCGCTAACACGCCTTGCGGCGCGGGTGCTGTCGCGCGGGCCACAAGATTGGATGTGCGGCCCGGATGGCGATTGTGTCTGCGGGCCACATCGTCCTGCAAACGCCCCTGTTGATCCACCAAAATCACAGGTCGTTGCGACACGGGTATTTGCGCCGGGCGTAAAGCCGGTTGATCCGGGGGCCGCATCAAGCGGATTGGAATAAGGTGCGGGGCTTCTGGATGCCAATTGGGGGCGTGATCCAGCGGCAGGCGCAAATACGCTACCCGGTGCTCCGTCCAACGGGTTTGCATATTGCCGTTGCGGGAGTGCTAGACCAGCCTGAATACGTGCCATAGCGCCATTGCCAGATATGATCCGCTGGCTTTGCGGGCCACAGCGGACAGGCAGACCTGTGCCCGCGCCAGAACACGCGACGTCGTTGCGGGGGCCGTAATCACACGCGGTGATGGGGCCGCCGTTTGAATAGGTACGCGGGGCGCAACGGCCACCACAGGGCGACCTATCAAAGGGTTAATGGCGGCACTGGTTGATGTCGGCAGGTTTGCAGCAGGTACGGGGGTACGCGCCGCAGGTGTCGGTGCGCGAACAACGGGGGCTGGCGCAGGCGCTGCAGCAACAACAGGTGCTGGACGAACGGCTGGCGCTGGCGCGCGTGCTTCAAGTCCGGCGACAGGCGTGTCCAACGGATTTGGCACGTTTGCGCGTGGCGCAGTTGGACTTGCCGCTGCGACGCAGGTTGGAGCGAAACCGCAAAGCTGCTCTCGACTGCGGGAAACACGTGGCACCCATTCCGTGGCGCCGCCAATACCCGCGCGCACAAACACGCACCCGCGGCTGTCGACGTACTGGTTTGCCGTAAACGAGGCGGGAAGAAATTCAGCTGGGCCTGATGTGTCGCGCAGCGCTTGCGCAGATACAGCACCCGCAGCCAAAGCGGCGATCACAGCGACCGTCGAAAGAAACCCTGACCGTCGGATAGACGTTTTTTCAAAATACATCGTTGATGCCCCCACAAGATATTGTGTGAAGACGGCGAACAATGCCTATAATGTAAAGGGATTGTACCCTCTATTTTGTGCCAAACATCCGGTCGCCCGCATCCCCTAGCCCCGGAACAATATATCCATTGTCATTCAAGTGACTATCCACCGAAGCTGTCACAATCGGCACGTCGGGATGGGCGGATTTCATCGCAGCGATTCCTTCGGGTGATGCCAAAAGGCACAAGAATCTGATGTTCGTCGCACCAGATTCTTTCAAAAGATCAATTGCGGCGATGGACGAATTTCCCGTCGCCAACATCGGATCAACCGCAATCACCATGCGTTCCTCAAGCTCGGTCGGGACTTTGAAATAATATTGCACAGGCTTGAGAGTTTCTTCATCGCGGTACAGTCCAACGAACCCGACGCGCGCCGAAGGGATCAATTCCAACACGCCGTCTAGCAATCCATTGCCCGCCCGCAGGATCGAAATCAGGGCGAGCTTTTTGCCCTCAAGAACCGGAGCTTCCATCGCCTCCATCGGGGTCTGGATCGTTTTCGTTGTCATGGGCAATTCGCGCGTGACCTCATAGGCGAGCAGCTGCGAAATCTCACGCAAGAGCTGACGGAACACCGCCGTTGGCGTATCCTTGTCCCGCATCAAGGTTAATTTATGCTGCACCAGCGGGTGCGTGACATGGGTAAGATGGGGCAGTTTCGTCATGCTGTTTCCAATCGTTTGGCAATTTTGGCGCGGGTGGCGTCATCACAAAAGGCGGCCGCGAGGGCGGTTTCATTGACCTCTTTGAAATCGGCATCCTCCCATCCGAAGGTCTGCGCCAACATATCAAATTCATCGGTCATCGTTGTGGCAAAGAACGGCGGATCATCCGTGGAGACTGTCACTTTCACCCCCGCGTCACGCAATTTTTGAATGGGATGATCGGCCCATCCACCGGTGGCCTGTAAAAAGACATTCGATCCCGGGCAGACCTCAAGCGTGACGCCAGTGTCCGCGATCTCAGCGACGAGGTTCACATCTTTGATCGCATTTACGCCGTGGCCGATCCGTTCGACCTTTAGGTCGCGCAATGTATCGGCAACCATATCCGGTCCGCCCCATTCGCCCGCATGACAGGTCAGCGGCATCCCCGCTTCGCGTGCCATATCAAAGGCATAGGCGAAATCACCGGGACGTCCCGCCATCTCACCGCCGGCCATACCAAAGCCCGTGATGAAATCCCCGAAGGTTTCCACGGCGCACAGGGCCGACGGTTTGGCCGCATCAGGCCCAAAATGGCGAATGCAGGTCGCAATACCTTTCAGCGTGATTCCGAACTCGGCCTCGGCCTCATGCGCGGCGGTTTCCATCGCCGCAAGGTAGTCGCGCCAAGCGGCCATATCACCGCCGCCGCAAAAGTCCGGCGACACAAATGTTTCTTGGTAAACAACACCGTGGGCGGCACTTTGTTCCAAAACGGCCTTGGTCAGGCGGTAAAAGTCTTGCGGGCTTTGCAGCGTCGTACACGCCGCTTCATAGACTTGCAGGAAATGGTCAAAATCGCGGTAGGCGTAGCTACCGTCAGAATTAAATATCCCACTGATATCGAGTAACTTTTCCTGTGCCAGCCCACGGATAAATGCGGGCGGCGCGCATCCTTCAAGGTGGGTGTGCAATTCAACCTTTGGCATGGATTTATAGGTCATAAAAGGTTCCTTCCGGGGCCCTGTGACAGGACGCCCAAATGTGTGGCGATAGTTGTAGCGACATCGACAAACGCAACGTGCCCGAGGTCGCGCGCCCCTGCTCCGTGGATCAGAATAGGGACCCGTTCGCGGGTGTGGTCGGTGCCGATCCAAGTGGGGTCATTGCCATGATCGGCCGTCACGCATAGAAGATCGCCAGCCCGCAATTTGGGCAAAAGCGCACTCAAAGCCGCATCAAACCATTCAAGGTGGCGCGCGTATCCTGATACGTCGCGGCGGTGACCATAAAGGCTGTCAAATTCAACAAAGTTCGCGAACACGAAGCCACCGTCAGGGGCCGTATCAATGAGATCGGACAAATGGTCCATCAAAGTAGTATCCGCACCTTTTCGAACCTCATCAATGCCGCGCATTGAGAATATATCGCCAATCTTGCCAATGGCTTGAACAGATCGCCCCGCACCGTGCACCCAATCACACAGCGTCGGTGCGGGTGGGCTAATGGCATAATCAAGACGGTTCAAAGTGCGCTGAAAATTGCCGTCTTCGCCTGTGAAAGGGCGCGCAATCACGCGGCCCACTTTCATATCGTGCAACATCGGCGCGAGGTCCTGGCACAGTGTCAGAAGTCTGTCCAAACCAAACCGGTCTTCATGGGCAGCGATCTGCAAAACACTGTCGACGGAGGTGTAGCAAATCGGCTGGCCTGTCGCGACGTGCTGTGGGCCAAAATCATCGATCACTTCGGTGCCTGACGCGTAACAATTCGCGAGAATTCCAGTCGTGCCAGCAAGCTCACAAATCCTGTCGGTGACGTCTTGTGAAAAGGCGGGCATTTCATTGGGAAACGTGTGCCAATCCCACGGCACGGGCACGCCAGACAATTCCCAGTGGCCCGACGGCGTGTCTTTGCCCCTACTGATTTCCGTCGCAGCGGCAAACGCCCCCGTCGGGGTAGGCCATCCCAGATCAAGCCCTGACGCAAGTTTAAGCGCCGCCCCCATGCCAAGCGCATTTAGATGTGGGATTTTCAGCGGGCCACTGCGCCCGTCTTCGGCCTGACCCGCGGCGCAAGCCTGCGCAATATGGCCAAGAGTATTGGCCCCCGTATCCGGAAGATCCCCGTTGAAGAATGTCGCGGCATCGGGGGCGCCGCCGATGCCAACGCTATCAATTACAACAAGGAATGCTCGGGTCATGGATCTATCCGGTCTATAATCAGGTCTTCGATGTCAGCATGGTCACCGATCGTAACCGCCCGCAACACGGCACGTGCGGCGGCTTCGGCGCTGTCTTCATCGGCTGCATGGATCGTCGCAATCAGATCGCCACGCGAAACTTTGGTCCCAAGTGCGACCATATCGGTGATGCCAACACGCGGATCAATTCTATCACTTTCAACTTGCCGCCCACCGCCCATCTGAACCACAGCCAAACCCAAAGCTTCACCGTCAATCGCGCTGATCGTGCCCGCGTTCGGGGCCGGAACATCGCCGACTACAGGCGCTTTGGGAAGATGCGTGTGCCAGTCGTCCGCAATATCAGGCGGGCCGCCCATGGCGCGCACCATTGCGGCAAAACACACCATCGCATGACCCGACGAAATCGCCGCCGTCACCCGTTCCTGCGCCTCGCCCTCGGAATGCCCCACAAGCGCGAGGACACGGGCACACAGGGCGACGGTCAAATCATGCAAACGCGGTGCAGCGGCGCGATTTCCGCTCAAGACCTCAAGGCAAACGGCAACTTCGACCGCGTTGCCAAGCGCGGGGGCCAAAGGTTGGGACATGTCAGTGATAAATGCAGCCGTCGGCGTGCCCGCCCCGTTGGCCGTTGATGCAAGCGCGCGCGCTAAGGCAGCGGCCTCCTGCGGGGTTTTCATAAACGCGCCGCTGCCCGCTTTCACGTCAAGGACCAAGCCATCAAGCCCCGCAGCAAGTTTCTTGGACAGGATTGATGCACAAATCAAATCAACACTCTCTACGGTTGCTGTCACATCGCGAACCGCATATAACCGTTTGTCCGCCGGGGCGATGGCGTTGGTCGCGCTTACGATGGCGCAGCCGATATCGCCGGTGATTTTCCGAAACGTCGCGGTGGTTTGGGCTGTGGATAATCCGGGAATTGCCTCAAGCTTGTCGAGGGTGCCGCCCGTATGGCCAAGCCCGCGCCCTGACACCATCGGCACAAACACATCACACGCCGCAAGCGCCGGCGCGAGGATCAGAGACACAGGATCCCCCACACCGCCTGTTGAATGTTTATCAAGCAAAGGACCCGGCAAATCCCATTTCATGACATCGCCGCTGTCGCGCATTCCCACCGTCAATGCGACGCGCCCCTCATCGCTAAGCCCGTTCAAACACACGGCCATCGCGAACGCACCCGCCTGTGCATCCGACACTTCGCGCGTGGCCAACCCATTGGTAAACCATGCCAATTCTTCTGGTTTTGGATCCTGACCTTTGCGGATTTTAGCGATGATCGAACGTGCATCCATGCCTTAGGATTTCGCCATGTGATCGGCGGTAAAGCGACCCGGCAGCAATTCCGCCACTGTCATGGTCAACGTTTGCCCATCCATCGTCCCCATTGTCACAACGACATCCGCGCCTGCGAACTCTGCAATCTTCTGGCGGCATCCACCGCAGGGCGGCACAGGAGCGGGTGCGTCAGCGATGACCGCGATTTCCACAATCTCACGTTCCCCCACAGCGCACATGGCAGCAATGGCACCAGCCTCAGCGCAGGTGCCTTCTGGATACGCGACATTTTCAACATTAATTCCTTTGAAAACTGTACCTTGCGCCGTCTTAATCGCAGCCCCCACGGCAAAATTCGAATAGGGCGCATAGGCGTTTTCGCGGACATCACGGGCGTCATCAAGCAGGGACATGGCAGCTCCTTTTTTACGACACACTGATGCGGTCGAACGGAAACTTCAAGCGACAGTCGTGTTGAAGGCCCCCGCCAAAGTCACTTCGAGAAGTTCGAGGTCATCGCTCGGCTCACTGTAGCGCGTCCGCATGTTGGGCGGGATGACAAAGGCATCGCCCGCTGTCAGTCGGAATGGGTCCTTGCCCTCCCCCTCAAGCGTGAAAGTTCCTTCCATNACGAAGGTAAAATGAATGTCGGCATCGTGTTTGGCCCATTGCGGATCACCCGTCCCGCGCCGCACGACCTGAACACCTGCCACGGATTTGGTGGCATCGTTGATCGTGGTGTCGCGCGCGATGAACCCTTGCAGGCGGAACGGATGCCATTGGGCATCTGATCCCACATTGTGGACAAACCGCTGTCCCCGCCCCTGAGAATCTGGCCATTCACGATCAGGGCGCAGATCAGACGTCGGCAATGTCATATCATGGTCAATTTCGGTCACATGTTCCGCAGGAACGCCGATTTCGATNACTTCAATGCCGTCCGACGCCTCAAGAACGCGGTGGCGGATTTCTGGGGGCTGGATAAAACAATCCCCCGCATGAAGCCGGATCGGGCCGCCTTGATCTTCGTACAACACATCCACCCAGCCACGATAACAATAGATCAGCTGAAACCCGACGCGGTGATAATGCACCATATCGGGCACGGGCCCGCCGTCAGGAATACGGATATGACTGGCAATGATCGACCCACCCAAACGTGTCGGAATAAGATCGCGGTAGTGCATGCCCGCGCGACCAATGACCCAAGGGGCCTGATCCGCAAGGCGGCGCACAACGAACGCATGATCGGTGTCGGGCAGATGAAGGGGCGGGTTGAGAGGCAGGATGTCCACCACCGTTCCACCCGGTGCCGTCAATAACGACGCACCTGCGAAGGCTGTATCATCGGATAAAATCTGCAAATGCCCCGCAGGGCCGCCCTGCCCCCCATCCAATCGCACCCGCAATCCATGCCCCTCAAACACAGCAACGCTGGGATCATCCGCAGGGTAGATCGACGTCATCCGCATTTGTAAGGTCTTGGTAAAGAACGATATGTCGTCCGTCAGAGCCGTTGTCGGCAGACAGACTTGAGCACGGGTTTGTGTTGAATTGTTCATATAAACACCGTTACCTTTAGTTTATCAATTTGCAAGACGGTGCTTCTTGTCCTTATAGCTGACATAATGCTTTCCCTGCGGCATCTATATAGTTTAACGTTAAACTACTTTTGCAACCGCCCTGAATTGATTGGTCCGATCCATGCCTGAAACGCCAAATGACACCCAAAAAGAAACGCTAAGACAGGCGGCACTGGACTATCACAAGTATCCCAAGCCCGGTAAATTGGAAATCCGCGCAACCAAACCATTGGCGAATGGTCGTGACCTTGCCCGCGCTTATTCACCCGGCGTCGCGGAAGCCTGCATTGAGATCAAAAATGACCCCGCCACAGCGCGTGATTACACGTCGCGTGGAAATTTGGTTGCGGTTGTCACCAACGGCACGGCGGTGCTGGGCCTTGGCAATATCGGCGGACTTGCGTCGAAGCCCGTGATGGAAGGTAAGGCCGTTCTGTTCAAGAAGTTCGCCAACATCGATTGTTTTGACATTGAACTGGACGAACCTGACCCTGAAAGGCTCGCTGATATTGTGTGCGCGATGGAACCGACATTTGGTGCGATCAACCTTGAAGACATCAAAGCGCCGGATTGTTTCATCGTGGAAAAAATCTGCCGCGAACGGATGAACATCCCCGTTTTTCACGACGACCAGCACGGCACTGCAATTGTTGTGGGCGCCGCTGCGACCAACGCGCTGATCGTCACGGGCAAGAAATTCGAAGACATCAAGATCGTCAGCACGGGGGGCGGCGCGGCGGGGATTGCGTGCCTTAACATGCTTTTGAAACTTGGTGTGAAACGCGAAAATGTCTGGCTGTGTGATATCGAAGGCCTCGTCTACGCGGGCCGCGAAAAGGATATGACGCCTCAAAAGGCCGAGTTCGCGCAAGGCACCACGCCGGCCACACTGGGCGATGTGATCGACGGTGCGGATATGTTCCTCGGGCTGTCTGGCCCCGGTGTGCTGAAATCTGACATGGTTGAGAGGATGACGGACACGCCGATCATTTTCGCTCTCGCCAATCCGAACCCGGAAATCAATCCCGATGAGGTGTTAAAGGTCGCACCAAACGCAATCATGGCCACAGGGCGCAGTGATTACCCCAATCAGGTCAATAACGTGCTGTGCTTTCCCTTTATCTTCCGTGGTGCCCTCGATGTTGGCGCGACAGAGATCAACGACGCGATGCAAATCGGCTGTGTTGAAGGCATCGCCGCCCTTGCGCGCGCCACAACATCCGCCGAAGCCGCCGCTGCCTATCAGGGCGAACAACTGACATTTGGCGCGGAATACCTGATCCCCAAACCGTTCGATCCGCGCCTTATGGGCGTCGTGGCCTCTGCTGTGGCTAAGGCTGCGATGGAAACAGGTGTCGCAACCCGCCCCGTGGATTTGCCGACCTACAAGGCCAGCTTGGATGCGTCGGTGTTCAAATCCGCCCTTCTTATGCGCCCTGTCTTTCAAGCCGCCGCCACCGCTGCGCGCCGGATTGTATTCACGGAAGGGGAAGACGAACGCGTGCTGCGCGCGTGTCAGGCTGTGCTGGAAGAAACCACAGAAACCCCGATTTTGATTGGCCGCCCTGACGTGATCGCTGCGCGTGCGGAACGGGCCGGACTTGATGTTGACCTCAGCAAGTTGGACATCGTGAACCCCGAAAATGATCCGCGCTACCGCGACTATTGGCAAACATATCATACCCTTATGGCACGGCGCGGCGTTACGCCCGACCTTGCCAAAGCCGTCATGCGGACCAACACGACCGCCATTGGTGCGGTGATGGTACAGCGTGGCGAAGCCGACAGTATGATCTGTGGCACCTTCGGGCAGTTCCGCTGGCACTTGAATTATATCGAACAAATCTTGGGCAAGGACCACAAAGTCCAAGGCGCTCTGAGCATGATGATCCTTGAGGATGGGCCGCTGTTTATAGCCGATACGCACGTTCGGTCCGAACCGACAGGTGAACAGATCGCGCAAACGGCGATTGCCGCCGCGCGTCACGTCAAACGCTTCGGTCTAAAGCCAAACATCGCGTTCTGTGCGCAATCCCAATTTGGCAATCTTGACTGCGATACGGGCCGGCGCATTCGGGCTGCGATGCGGATTCTTGATCAACAAAAGGTCGATTTCACCTACGAGGGTGAAATGAATGTCGATGCCGCCCTTGATCCCGACTTGCGCGAACGGCTTTTGCCCGGTGGGCGCATGAAGGGGGCGGCCAACGTGTTGATCTTCGGGCATGCTGATGCCGCCAGCGGTGTGCGCAACATCCTAAAGATGAAAGGGGGCGGGCTTGAAGTTGGTCCTATCCTAATGGGCATGGGCAACTTGGCCCACATAGTAACGCCGTCCATTACGGCACGGGGACTGCTGAACATGGCGGCGATCGCGGGCACGCCGGTCAAACACTACGGCTGACGCGCAATCAGCACGCCAGTCGCGACATTGTCCGACTGCGTGTGGGCAAAGGTCACGTGGTTGCCGCGCAGAGTAAGTGTGGCGCACTCAAAGCTCGCTATGAGGCCGTCGTCGGCCTGAATGCAAAACTGATCTGCGCGCAGGCTCCACACGATATCTTGCGCGCCGTCGGGGTTGGCGATGAACTCTACGGTTCCGGTGCCATCTGCCTGCATGCGAAACACGGCCTCATGGATGTCCGTGAGGGGTCGGTTCATGGCGATGTCGCGCGTGCTGATGACAGCGTGGATATCGCCTATTGGCTTAGTCACTGGCGCTTTGGCGCTACAGGCTGACAGGGCCAAACAAAACATCAAGATAAACCACCGCATCACCGTCTCCTCTGAAGTGTTAAAGGGGTCTTAATTGGTGAAGCGAACGTTAACCTAGCCACTTTCGTTTCAAACTTTACGGAATTCGTTTGCAAATTTGCAGAGGGGCCTGTCCCCCTTCGCAATCCATTTCCAATGTCGCAACTTTGCAAACCCGTGCGAATTTTATCTGCGAATATTTGCAAAGTCCCCGCAATGTGGGCGCAAACAGGCTTGCCCCGTGCGGGCCGCAAGGCCTATCCCTTACCCAACGGGAGGAATACCATGACATACCGCGACGTTTACGAAAGCTGGCAGGACAATCCGGACGCATTTTGGATGAAAGCGGCCGAGGCCATTGATTGGGACACACCCCCGACCAAGGCACTGTTTGATGATCAGGCCCCGTTCTATGAATGGTTCCGCGATGCCCAAGTGAACACCTGCTACAACGCGGTGGATCGTCATGTTGTGGCGGGCAACGGGGACCGCGTGGCAATTATCCACGACAGCCCGATCACTGGCACAATCAGCAACATCACTTACGCGCAATTGCAGATCCGCGTGGCGTCACTTGCCGGAGCGCTATCCGCAAAAGGCGTCGTCAAAGGCGACCGCGTCATTATCTACATGCCGATGGTTCCCGAAGCACTTGAGGCAATGTTGGCCTGTGCGCGGATCGGCGCGATCCATTCAGTTGTCTTTGGCGGATTTGCGGCCAACGAACTGGCCGTGCGGATTGACGATTGCACACCCAAGGCGATTATTGCTGCATCCTGCGGGATCGAACCCGGACGCGTGATTGCCTATAAACCCCTGCTCGACGGCGCCATCGATATGGCCGACCACAAACCAGAATTTACGGTGATTTTGCAACGTGATCAGGCAACCGCAGAACTGGGCCCGCGCGATGTCGATTGGCATNACTGCCAANACGGGGTCACCCCTGCTGATTGCCTCCCCGTAGAGGGCACACATCCAGCTTACATTTTGTACACATCAGGGACCACGGGCGCCCCAAAGGGCGTTGTACGCCCCACTGCGGGCCACTTAGTGGCCCTCAATTGGACCATGAAGAACATCTATAACGTAGACCCCGGTGACGTGTTCTGGGCCGCGTCCGATGTCGGTTGGGTCGTGGGCCATAGCTACATTTGCTACGCACCGCTGATCCACGGCAACACCACGATCATGTTTGAAGGCAAGCCTATCGGCACACCCGACGCAGGCACGTTCTGGCGTGTGATCGAACAGCACAAAGTCAAAACTTTCTTTACTGCCCCCACCGCGTTTCGCGCCGTCAAACGCGAAGACCCGAAGGGCGAATTAATTGGAAAATACGACCTGAGCTGCCTCAAACAAATCTACCTTGCGGGGGAACGCGCGGATCCGGACACGATTGAATGGATGCAAGCCAAGCTCGACAAGCCGATTTATGACCACTGGTGGCAAACCGAAACGGGCTACACCATTGCGGGCAATCCCGTGGGGATTGAACCGTTGCCCGTCAAACTCGGCTCTCCGACGGTGGCTATGCCGGGCTATGATGTTCACATTCTGGACGACGGCGGCCATCCTTTGCCCGCTGGTGAACTTGGTGCGATTGCGGTCAAACTGCCCCTGCCCCCCGGCACGTTGCCGACGCTGTGGAACGCGCAAGACCGCTTCATGAAAAGCTACCTCAACACCTTCCCCGGGTATTATGAAACCGGCGATGCGGGCATGGTCGACGAAGACGGCTATCTTTATATCATGGCGCGCACGGATGATGTGATCAACGTCGCGGGGCACCGCCTTTCTACGGGCGGGATGGAAGAAGTCCTCGCCGCGCACCCTGATGTGGCCGAATGTGCCGTGATCGGTGTGACGGATGCGTTGAAGGGCCAGTTGCCCATGGGGTTTGTGTGCTTGAACAAGGGTGCGGCAACCAGCCACGACGATGTGATCAAAGGCTGCATCAAAATGGTGCGCGACCAGATCGGCCCTGTTGCCGCGTTCAAACTTTGCACTGTTGTGGATCGTTTGCCCAAAACACGGTCAGGCAAAATCCTGCGCGGCACTATGGTCAAGATCGCGGATGGCGCAGACTTCAAGATGCCCGCAACGATTGATGATCCGGCCATTCTGGATGAAATCCGCGCCGCATTGAAACCATTGGGATACGCGGCGTCTTAGGCGAACTGCTCTTGGATCAGCCGTTCCTCTAGCCCGTGACCGGGGTCAAACAGGATGCGGTGCTCGATCTCGGGCGCGGACCAAACATCAACTTTCGCGACGTTCTTGACAGAGACACCGTCGGCGTCTGCGTTCACAGGGCGCTTGTCTGCGTTCGT
>JGI26260J51721_1001033_pt1 | contig 12114 bp, 10 predicted proteins | sample SaaInlV_120m_DNA_4_FD_51721 | JGI IMG/M metagenome (IMG submission 51721)
GAGTAAAAAATGACAATAATTAAGATCACATGCAATTGTGACTCTTGACAAATCAAAGGGGAAATCATGAAGTTTATACGTGCACAGAAATCGTGCTTGGCTCTTGCGGTGGCAAGTGTTTTTGCCAGCGGCATAGCCCAAGCAGCAATCGACGAAATCATTGTCACAGCCAACAAACGCGAACAAACTCTGCAAGACATTCCAGTGTCGGTCACAGTGACTACTGGCGATACTATTTCAAAAGCCGCGATCCAAGACATTATTGATCTACAAAGTGTTGTGCCTACATTGCGGGTATCTCAATTGCAGTCATCAACTAACACTTCGTTCGCAATTCGTGGTTTTGGTAACGGCTCAAATAACGAAGGTATAGAGCCTTCTGTTGGTGTGTTTATCGATGGTGTCTATCGTTCACGTGCCGGCTCATCCATTTCTGACCTGCCACGTTTAGAGCGGGTCGAAGTACTTAGCGGTCCACAGAGCATTCTGTTCGGCAAGAATGCCTCCGCTGGTGTTATCAGTATTGTCACACCTAAGCCTTCTGGTGAGACCGGTGGCTATATTGAGGCTAGTATTGGCAATATCGGATATAAAAATACCAAGGCATTATTTGAAAGCGCAATTTCTGAAGATCTGAGCTTCGACGTATCGGCTAATATGACCCAGCGCGATGGTTACTTTACCAACATAGCTGGCGGTCCTGCCATGAACGAAAGAGATCGCTGGGGTGTTCGCGGTCAGGTGTCATGGACTCCAACTGACAACACTGAGGTGCGTATAATTGCCGATTACGACGAGATCGATGAAGTCTGCTGTGGTGTGTCAAACTTGGTTAACGGCCCTACTGGAGCAGTAATCGGCCTTCTTGGCGGTCAACTGGTGCCCGAGCAGCCCTTCGCCTATCGCATAGCTGCAGACATTGACCCCTTTAATGAAGTTGAAAACGGTGGTATCTCGGCCCAAATTGATGTCGATTATGGGAGTTTTGTCCTTACCTCGATTACCTCTCAGCGCTTCAGTGACACGTTTGAGGCTCTCGACATTGACTTTACCAGCGCTCCCTTAACTCAAACCAGTCCTAACGACCTAAACGTAGACACTTTTAGTCAGGAAATTCGACTGACCTCAACCGGAGATGGCGATTTAAGCTGGATGATCGGAGCGTTTTACTTTGATGAGTCAGTGGACTATACATCCGAGGTTATGTGGGGGCCACAGGCGCGAAACTACTTTGATGCGTTAGTTGCTGGCTTGGGTGCTCCAGGTGCTCTTGGTGCCGTTGAAGCTGGAATTGGATTACCTGCAGGGACGTTCTTTGCTACTGGTACTGGTGCGCAAGATTCCTTTAGTCAAGAAGATCAGTCAACTTCAATATTTGGTCAGTTTGACCTGCAGTTAAATGAGCAGCTAACTTTAACCGCAGGCTTTAACTACACTCAGGCTGAAAAAGAAGTGACAGTCAGTCAAGTTAACACCAACGCCTTTGCCGCTGTACCAGCAGCTTTCGTCGGAGCATTGTCTGCCCTGCAATCTTCATTGCCTCCCGTGGTCAATCTTCCAAACGCAATTGAAGGCAATACCACTGACGACAGTGATACGACCTATACTCTTCGTTTAGCTTATGACATAAACGATAACGTCAATGTCTACGGAAGCTACGCTACCGGGTTCAAGGCGAGCTCTTGGAATCTGTCTCGCGACTCAGGTCCTAATGCCGCTGACTTAGCAGCATTAGTAGCCGCAGGGTTGACTGCCAACGCACCTAANCTGACAGCAGGTTCACGCTTTGCTGACCCTGAAGAATCAGAAGTGTATGAGTTGGGCCTAAAGGCGGTGTTTGAGCGCGGGTCTTTCAATATGGCGATCTTTGATCAAACTATTAAGGGCTTCCAATCATCGATCTTTAACGGCACCGGCTTTGAACTTCGAAATGCAGGTATGCAATCCACTAAGGGAGTTGAATTCGATCTAGTCTACTACCCAGTAGAGTCACTTAGGTTAGGTCTAGCAGGCACATTGCTGGATCCAGTTTATGATGAGTTCGTAGGTGGCGGCTTTGAAGGCGCAGATTTATCAGGCGCTAAGCCTGCGGGAATTCATGAAGTGAGCTTGTCTTTGTCGGCTCTCTATGATTTCCGCTTAGGCAACAATGACGCCTACGCCCGCGCTGATTATCAATATGCCGATGAAGTAACAATCGTCGATAATCTGCCTCCAGAGGTTGCAGCTATAGCTACGCGTGAAGTCGGCTCTCTTAACCTGAGTGCGGGCATGAACACACCAAGTGGCTTAAACCTGTCTATCTGGGCGCGCAATCTCACTAATGACCAATATTTAACCAGTGGGTTCCCAACGCCAGCACAGGCAGGAAGCTTTAATATTTATCCAAACCAGCCCCGCACGTTTGGTGTAACTGCACGAAAAAGCTTCTAGTATTTAGATGTTGTGTTATGCACGGCCCAGCTTAGGGCTTTGTACCGGAAGGGCGACTTGCAAGAGTCGCCCTTTTTTTTGCCTGAGGAAAAGCTTAAATCCCCAGCTCGCGCTTCACTGCCGCAAAAGCCCCTAAGGCCAGCTCAAGATCATCTCGGCTGTGAGCCGCAGACATCTGCGTGCGAATACGCGCCTTGCCATGCGCCACTACCGGATAGGAAAAGGCCACCACGTAGACTCCATGGGCGAGCATTCTCTCAGCGAACTTGGCCGCCAGTGCCGCATCGTCCAACATTACCGGCACAATCGGGTGTTCACCGGGCAATAATCGGAACCCTAAGCTCTCCATGCCATCGCGGAAGAATTCAGTATTCTTGGTGAGTTGCTGTTGCAGCTGATTGGATTCAGTCACTAGCTGTAGCGCCTTTATGGCGCCGGCAACCACCGGTGGCGCAACCGTGTTGGAAAACAGATAGGGCCGCGAGCGCTGCCGCAATAGATCCACTACTTCCTGTCTGGCACTGGTAAAACCACCACTACCGCCGCCCAATGCTTTGCCCAGAGTGCCGGTAATAATATCCACATGATCCATACAGCCGTGATATTCATGCGTGCCACGACCATTGGCACCGACAAAACCACTGGCATGGCAGTCATCAAAGTGCACCAGAGCGTTGTACTTATCAGCCAGATCACAGATTTCATCTAATTTAGCGATGGTGCCATCCATAGAGAAAACACCGTCCGTGGTAATCAGCTTAAACCGCGCACCAGCCGTGTCCGCTGCCCGTAGCTGGCTTTCCAAATCTGCCATATCCGAGTTGCGGTAGCGATAGCGTTTGGCCTTACAGAGGCGTACACCGTCGATAATACTGGCGTGATTCAACTCATCGGAAATTACCGCATCCTCGGGCCCGAGCAAGGTTTCAAAAAGTCCTGCATTGGCATCAAAACAGGAGGGATAGAGAATCGTCGCCTCACTGCCGACAAAGGTACTGAGGTCATTTTCCAACTGCTTGTGAATGGTTTGGGTACCGCAAATAAAGCGCACTGAAGCCATACCATAACCCCACTCCTGCACCCCACGTATGGCCGCCGCCTGAACCTCAGGATGTTGGGCCAAGCCAAGGTAGTTGTTGGCGCACAGGTTGAGTACTGGCGCACCGCCAACTACCGAGACTCTAGCGCCCTGAGCCGAGGTGATTTGGCGTTCATTTTTGGTTAAGCCGCTATCTTCAATCTGCTTAAGCTGCGCTTGCAGATGATCTTGAAATCTACCGTACATAAAGTGTTCCTATCGCTATTCCATAAACCGTTGTGGGCTCTCTACTCAGTCCCAATTCAAAATCACCTTGCTCGCCTCTCCGGCGTTCATCGCATCAAAACCCTTCTGGAAATCGGTGTAGTGCATGCGATGGGTAATCACCGAAGAAATATCCAAGCCGCTCTCAATCATTACCGACATCTTGTACCAGGTCTCATACATCTCACGACCATAGATACCTTTCAGAGTGAGCATATTAAAGATCACTAGACTCCAATCGATGGCTACCTCTTCCGCAGGAATACCGAGCATTGCCACTTTGCCGCCATGGCACATATTGCTTAATAGGTCACGAAACCCAGCAGGATTACCGGACATCTCCAGACCCACATCAAAGCCTTCAGACATACCCAGTGCACGCTGCACATCAGCGAGTTTCTCGGTGCGCACATCAACTGTACAGGTAGCGCCGAGCTCTTTCGCTAGCGCAAGGCGCTGGGGATTAATATCGGTGATCACCACATTGCGCGCACCGGCATGACGACAAACTGCGGCGGCCATGGCGCCAATAGGCCCAGCACCAGTGATCAAAACGTCTTCACCCAATAGATCGTATTGCAGTGCGGTGTGCACGGCATTGCCCAAGGGATCAAAGAGCGCAGCCACATCCAGATCTATATCTGCGCGATGCTCCCACACATTGGACATTGGCAGCGCCAAATATTCAGCAAAGGCACCCGAGCGATCCACGCCTATACCACTGGTGTGGGCGCAGAGATGACGACGTCCGGCGAGACAATTGCGGCAGCGACCACAGACTACATGGCCCTCTCCCGAGACAATTTGCCCAGGACGAAAATCATTTACATTGGAGCCTACATCGACGATCTCGCCGACAAACTCATGCCCCACTACCATAGGTACGGGAATGGTTTCCTGAGCCCAGCTATCCCAGTTATAAATATGCATATCGGTGCCGCAGATGGCCGTGCGCTTAATCTTGATCAAAACGTCATTAATACCCATTTCCGGTTTGGGTACATCCTCTAACCAGAGACCAACAGTGGAATTCCTTTTAACTAATGCTTTCATAATGCTGCCTTCCCCTAGTGCCATTTCTTTTANTATCAATATATAAGAATTTATTCCTGTATAGTAGAATTAATATTTCCTTTATGCAAGATTTAAATCCTGTATAGTGATGCGAATAAATTGTGGTCGTTTAGAGGCAGCCTATGAGTAATTCTCAATCGGATAATGATCCCGCCAGTCAGGCACTCTCAAGCAGGGTTACAGCGCTGCGAAAAAAAAATAAGTTAACCCTAGATCAACTGGCTGGGGCCTCCGGCGTCAGTCGTTCTATGTTGAGCCAGATCGAACGGGGTCAGGCCAACCCTACCCTCACAGTGACCTTCCGCATTGCCCAAGCATTTGGCATGAGCATAGGTGAGCTTGTCGATCAGGCCTGGCAGTCGTCGACTATCGAAGTGGTTCATGGTGAGGACAAAAGCAATCTCTTCCGCAATGACAAAGAGTGTCAGATCCGCACTCTCTCGCCGCTGCATATGGAAAAAAGCATTGAGTTCTACGAGTTGCGTATAGCCCCAGGGGCGAGTTTAACCAGCGCACCCCATTATGAAGGCACCAAAGAGTTGCTGACGATTACCAGTGGCCAAGGGAAATTAATATCAGGAGAAAACTGTACCGAATTGAGTCAAGGTGACTCGGCGCACTATCGCGCCGATCTGTCACATGCCATTGAGAACTGCGGTAAAAAGGAGTTGGTCTGCTATCTGGTGGTTACCAGCCCTTAAGGGCTGGCTAATATTGCCAATTTACTTATTTGCCCATCTAGGCAGGGCAACAATAAACCTGGATAGGGGCAGCGCGAGAAGCCCGTAGCGGGCGAGAAAATTTTCTGTGAGAGAGCCAGGACAGTCTGGGAAAACTTAGCGGCTAAGGCCCTTGAGCAGCACCTGTAACCTTAAATGGTATGCGGTTATCGTTATCTTAATAATTTATACCCGCTACAACCTAGCTGGGATTCTTTCGACTTAAGCTTGTCTATCAAAAAGGAGCGCCTTCTGGAGCTCCTTGAACTCAGTAACTTTAGCCAAGCGAATCTTCGGCAACGAAGTACTTGGGATCTTCGATAACATTCACTTCAACCATATTGCCGGCTTTCTTTAGCAACTTGCGACATTCATCGCTCAAGTGAACTAGATGCAGTGTTTTACCCGCACTCAAATAACGATCAGCTAGAGTATCAATGGCTTCAAGGCCAGAGTGGTCGGCTACTCGTGACCGAGCAAAATCAATAACTACGTCATCGTTATCCTGTTGCGGGTCAAAGCGCTCAAGAAATGAGGTTACAGAGCCAAAAAACAGTGGGCCAGTCACTGCGTATACCGTCGAACCTTTGTGATCTTCGCGGGCTTCAATACGAATAAATTTCGCATGCTCCCAGGCAAATACCAAGGCCGAGACAATCACGCCTACTACTACAGCGACCGCCAGATCAGTGGCNACAGTAACGCCTGAGACGAGCACCAAAATTAACGCATCACTGCGCGGCACTTTGCCCATAATGCGAAAACTACTCCACTCGAAGGTGCCAATTACAACAATAAACATTACACCGATCAAAGCAGCTAATGGAATAATTTCAATTAATGCCGACCCCACCAGAATAAACACCAAAAGAGATAGCGCCGCAGTAATGCCTGACAGGCGACCACGTCCACCGGAGTTCACATTGATCATGCTCTGGCCGATCATCGCACAGCCACCCATGCCACCAAAAAAGCCAGTGACTGTATTGGCAACGCCCTGGCCGATGCATTCGCGATTACCCTGCCCGCGGGTTTCAGTAATCTCGTCGATCAGACGCAGAGTCAGCAGTGATTCAATCAGGCCAATCGCGGCCAAAATAATTGCGTATGGCAGGATAATAAACAGCGTCTCAAAGGTAAAAGGTACCTGAGGAATACTGAAACTGGGCAGTCCACCGGCAATCGATGCAACATCGCCAACGACTCTGGTATCCACTTCAAAATACATCACCACCAAGGTCACAGTAACAATGGCCACCAGTGATGAAGGCAGTGCGGTAGTAAAGCGTGGCAACAGATGGATAATGGCCATAGTCAGCACCACGAGCCCGAGCAACGTATAGAGAGCTTCGCCAGTCATCCAGGCAACATCAATAATTGAACCCTGCATGCTAGTCCCCTCGAGCCAACCTGGCTCTCCGGCAACACCAAACTGACTCAGCTGGGCAAGAAAAATCACAATGGCCAAGCCGTTAACAAAACCGAGCATTACCGGGTGTGGCACCATGCGAATAAACTTACCCAGCTTCAGCACGCCAGCGAGAATCTGTAAAAATCCCATCAGCACTACGGTAATAAATAGATATTGAACGCCATGGTCTGCAACCAGTGTCACCATCACCACAGCCAGCGCGCCAGTAGCACCGGAAATCATACCGGGACGTCCACCGATACAGGCCGTAATCAATCCCACCATAAAGGCGGCATAGAGGCCAACTAATGGGTCCACTCCAGCCACAAAGGCAAAGGCCACCGCTTCAGGAACCAAGGCCAGGGCCACGGTAAGACCAGATAATAGATCGTTTCTGTAGGAGATAACTCGACTAGCGCGAAGTTCAAACATTTAAATACTCAATTACTGTTACGAATAATCCCACATCGGTTAATAGTCACTGATTAACCGGTGCGGATAGGGTAAAAATTTTTAGTTCAAGCGACCTTAGTCTCGCGGACTACGCTGTTGCGGACGACTATTACCGCGAGGTGCATCACCCCGAGCCGCAGGCCTAGCACTGCGATTGCCGTTTCGATTGCCACTCCGATTTTCGGCACCGCCACCGCTATTACGCGCGCCACCACCGTTGGAACCGGGACTTTTAGCATAAGGGCCACTAGCGCGACCTCCCTGTGGAGCTGGACGCCCTTCACTGCGAGCTCGATTACCGTCTCTGTTGCCGTCTCTGTTGCCCTCTCGATTTCCATCTCGAGAGCCATCACGCTGCCCAGAATGAGAGCCACCACCGGTTTTGTGCTTGGCGCCGGGCTTAGGGCCATGAGAATAGGTGCTGCTGCGCTTAACTTTCGGATCTGGCTTGCTCTTGCCGCGACTATTGGTTTGGCTGTTTAAGGCCTTGCGCTGCTTGTTGGTCCTAACCGGCCGATCGAGAAAGGTTTCTGGCACATCGTGGGACGGTTCAAAGCCGTCCATCACTTCACGGGGCAGCAGTTTCTGGGTCAGGCGCTCAATATCTGAGAGCAGATCCACTTCATCGGCACTGACTAGCGAAATTGCAGTCCCTGTAGAGCCTGCGCGACCGGTTCGACCAATACGGTGAACATAGTCTTCGGCGACATTGGGCAGATCAAAGTTAACCACCTGGGGCAGCTGTTCAATATCCAGACCGCGGGCGGCGATATCGGTCGCCACTAAAATGCGTACCTCACCGGCTTTAAAACCGGCCAGCGCTTTAGTCCGCGCACCCTGGCTTTTATTACCGTGAATAGCGGCGGCGACAATGCCCTCAGCTTCGAGATGCTTAGTGAGCTTATTCGCCCCGTGCTTAGTTTTGGTAAACACCAGTGCCTGACCCCACTTATTATCGTGAATCAAACGCGTCAGCACCCCCGCTTTCTGTTTCTTGTCGACAGTGTAAATTGACTGCGTGACTGTTGGCGCCGTGGCATTGCGTGGCGTTACAGAAATTTCGATGGGATTGTGCACCAGCCCTTTGGCCAGTTTGCGTATATCATCGGAAAAAGTTGCCGAGAACATTAGGTTCTGGCGCCGCTTAGGCAGCAGACTGATAATGCGCTTGATATCGTGAATAAAACCCATATCCAACATGCGATCAGCTTCGTCCAATACCAGTACTTCTAGGTAGGTAAACTTCACTGCATTTTGGCTGTAGAGATCCATCAGACGACCGGGAGTCGCCACCAATACATCAACACCTCGACGCAGCTTCATCATCTGCGGATTAATTTTTACACCGCCAAAAACCACTGCCGAGGACAGAGACATATGCTTGCCGTAGGTAGCAACACTCTCGCCTACCTGGGCTGCTAGTTCACGGGTGGGTGTTAATATTAAGGTGCGCACCTGATTCGGCTGCGCACGTTTACCGGCACTAAGAAGTTGCAGTATTGGCAAGGTGAACCCTGCGGTTTTTCCAGTACCGGTCTGCGCGGCAGCCATAACATCTCGGCCATCTAAAACAGCAGGTATAGCTTTTGCCTGAATCGGCGAAGGAGTGTCATAGCCCTGCGCAGTAATGGCTTTGAGAATAGGGGCTGATAAGCCCAAGTCTTTAAAGGTGGTCATAAGGTGTCTTTTTGCGGGTGGGCATAGCTCGAGATTGAGTGGCCCCTTTTGAATGGCGCGCATCCTACAGGAAAACCCTAATAAATGCTATGCCTCTGGGCTGGGCTGTGGTAATCCGAANGCTGCGGGCAGGATAGGAGAATATTGAATTTATCGGGGCGCAAGGCTATGCAAAGAGCTATTCNCTAGCCCTGCGTCGAGTCGGCTAGCGATTCGCTTTAGCGAGCAATAAACTTCATTGAAATCGAATTCACACAGTGGCGAATATTTTTTGCGGTAAAGCCCTCACCGACAAATACATGACCCAGATGCCCATCACAGGCGGCACAGAGAATTTCTGTACGCATGCCGTCGCTATCGACCTCACGACGCACTGCACCGGCAATCTCATCATCAAAACTCGGCCAACCGCAGTGCGAAGAAAACTTATCTTCAGAGTTATACAGGGGTGCATCGCACTGCCTACAGATATAGAGGCCGCCATCCATAGTGTCAGTGTACTCACCCACAAAGGGGCGCTCAGTGCCCTTGTCCTGGATAACGTATTTTTCTTCTGCTGTTAGCGGATTAAGAGCCTTTGGGGGGTTAGAGGCCTTTAGCGCGTTAGAAGCCTTTAGCGGATTAGAAGCCTTTTGCTGGTTAGGTGTCTTGTCCATAAATATCCTCAGAAAATGCGTTTTGTACCAATGACCAGAGATCATCCATGCCACGCAGTAAAATTGCCAGTTGCTTTAAAGTTTCGTTGGCCTTCTCGGCACTCGTGGCTAAATGTACGCAGCTGGCAGGCAGATCGGTTTCATTGAAACGCAGTGCATCCAAAGCCGGATGGCCCAATGCTGCATATTCCCAATCGAGAACCATCAAGCCTCTCGGGGTAACCAGAATATTTTCTGGCACCAGATCATGATGACAGATTACAGCGGGCCAGTCTCCAGCATCAATCGCCGCCGCTGCGGTGAGTATAGTTTGCTGCAGACCTTCAATGGCAAAGGCACTACCTAACTGGTCAATGTAGGCTTGGCAGTACTGAACATAATTGCGCCGCTGCAATTGAGTAGCGTCCACCTCCTGGATACGCTGCAATAGCTGTTTCAACGCAGTCAGTTGCTCTGGGCTGCGACTGTCGTCTTCACCCCAGTGGCGACCTTCATGAAAAACACTTACCAGTACCTCATCAGACTGATAAAGCACTTTAGGCACAGCGCCGGTTGGCTGCAAGAGTCTGAGAATTAGGCCTTCGCGCTGACGATCAACGCCCAAATCAGTACTATTGAGAGCATTGATTCTCACCACCGCTTTAAAGTCACCACTGGCGACCAAAAACGAGCGATTGGTGAGGCCGCCAATCAATTCTCGCACCAGTGTCGGCTGCGCAGCTAATTCGTCGCAACCAGTATTCCACTGGCGCCAATTAGCGAGAGTTTGCTGAAACAGTTGCATAGGCAGAGGGCTGAACCTCATCGACAAGTGACTTTGCGGCAAGATTTTGCTGTTGCAAACCCTTGAGCCAAGAACGGTAACCGATTACCGAGAGCGCAATGTACAGCACTAACAGCGCTGCAGTCTGATAGAGTTCACGATCCCAGAAGAGATAGATTGACGCACTGTTAATCACCATCCAGTAGAGCCAATTATCGATCACTTTGCGCGCGACCATCACAGTGGTCAATACCGCCGCCCAGGTGGTAAATGAATCAAGATAAGGCAGTCGCGCATCCGTATTGGTATCCAGTAAATACCCCGAAACAGCCGTGGCTATGGCAATCAGTAATATGGCGCTGCTATGTTGTTTGAGTTTCCAGCGCGAAATACTCAGACCGCTATTTTGCTCGCCGCCACGCTGCCACTGATACCAGCCATAGACTGCCATGGCCATATAATAGATATTCAGTGCAGACTCCATATACAGACTCACATCGCCAAAGATCCACACATAGATTGCCGTGCTAAAAAACGCGCAGTACCAGCAGAGACTATTCTCTTTGATGGCCAACACCAAATAGGCGACAGCCAGAACTACAGCCAAGGTCTCAAGATTGAGCCAATCAAACATGCTTTATAACGCCTCGTAACCGGGGATGATTTTCGCCACATAAATAGCCATATTAAACTCCAAATAACAGGCAGCAATGGTCTCCTGCACGGCGTTCATCGCATGCTTGTATTCCCCCTGCACCACGGTGCTGGTTGGAAATGTGATGATCTCCAGATTATCAAACTGATTAATCTTTTCAATAAACCCATCAATAGGAGGAATAAAATCCTCCCGGTTGGGATACATACTTATATCGATTGTCACCTGCATAAGAAAGCTCCTTTTTACGTTGCGGTTTTTTTAAAAGTCATATTGGCCACTGACGCCGAACATGCGCGGCTCACCGAACTGATAATAAGCTTCGGTTGCATAAAACTTGCGCGGATCATTACCAAAACCTCCGAAACCACGCACAATCACATCCTTATTAGTAAGATTGCGACCCCATAGAGACAGGTCCCAACCATTCAGGAAATAGTTAATCCTCGCATTGACAAGTTCATAGGCCTGCGTCTGTTCATTATGGCTTGAGGAAAGATAAAACTTGTCCTTACCTTCAACATCAACACTAATTGAAAGAGTATCACTAATCTGATGGCTCCCACCTAGCGCAAATTGATAGTCGGGAGCATGGGCTTGCTGACGACTGTCAAGATCCTCAGACTTGGGAATATCATAGTCAGCGGACAACAAACCCAGGCTACCGAACCAAGTAAGGGACTCTGAAGCCAGCCAATTAAACTCCACCTCAATGCCATAGTTAGCTCCGCTCGCCGCATTGCCAAAGTAGTCGGTGAAATCAACAGCATTACTGTCAACTCGCGACTGAACCAAAGACTGTTTAATCTGAATATCATCGCGCTTTTGATAAAAGGCAGCCACCTGCGCCTGAAGACGATCTTCCAGCCAGCGACCTTTAAGGCCTGCCTCAAAATTCCACATCAATTCGGTATCAAACTCTCGATCTTCAGACACCAAAGCGGGATCGCTATTTACACCACCAGCTTTA
>JGI26260J51721_1001039_pt1 | contig 12087 bp, 13 predicted proteins | sample SaaInlV_120m_DNA_4_FD_51721 | JGI IMG/M metagenome (IMG submission 51721)
CTGGCAATATGCCAATGGCTATAACGCAACCGGTGTTCTAACCGCCGCACAAAGAGCTGAGCTTATCGCAGATTATCAGTTTTTACTGGCCGGTTTAGGATTTGAAGACGTGGTTGATGCGCAGGCGGGAATCACGCTGCGCCTGCCCAGCGCCCTTTTGGCCCCGGCCTCCTACGATCCGCCCTTTGCCACCTATGCCGCCAAAGACACAGGCTTGGCGCAGGTGATCCTCATCAGTCAACGCGGCGATAGAGACCGGCTTGCAGCCCTCTATGAGGTGATGCAAACCTTGAGCATCCTGCCCGAAACCGGCCCACGCAATCTGGCGAAATCCAGCTTCACGATCGAAGCCTATGACGACCGGCTCCACACCACCGGCTTTGCCACATTGCAAGGCGGTGACATCAAAGGCCTGATTTTCGTGTGGCCGCGCGGGGACACGGCCCGCCGCGCGCGGGTGGAAGAGGAAATCTTCACAAGCTTTACATCTCTTTCCGGGACGCTGGGCGAGGCGCCCATTCTTAGCGCCGGTCTCACACCGCAAGAGTTTCTGGGAGGCTTGACCATTCGCCAGCCAAGCTTCTCGCAATCGGGCGTCTTCATCAGCCGCGAGGGTCATGTTCTCACGGCGGCTCAAGACTTCTCGGAATGCGGAAAATTACAACTGCAAGATGGCCTCCCGCTCAGCATCGCGGCTCAAAACGCGGAACTTGCGGTCTTGGTTCCCACACAGGACGCGTCGGCCCCCTCGATTGGCCGGTTTGAGACCCGGAGCCCCTATGCGCCGCAATATGTTGCTCTGGGCGGTTATTCCTATGGTGGCAAACTCGGCGCGCCCTCCATCACCATGGGCCAATTGCAAGCGCTGACCGACCTCACAGGCCGTGCCGGTGTTTCCCGATTGGAGATCGACAGCCTGCCGGGCGATATCGGTGGGCCGATTTATGATCACTATGGATCTGTGATTGGAATACTGTTGCCGCCACCGCCGCAGGGATCTCGCCAACTGCCTGCAAACGTGCAGTTTATGGCCAATTGGCCCTTGATTTCTGAGACATTGATCGCGGCCAATGCAGCCGCCAGCACCGAAACGGAAACGGTTAAGCTGGAGCCTGTGGATCTCGCTAATCTTGCGCAAGAAACCGTCGCCTTGATTTCATGCTGGCCATAACCGGCCACAAGTATTTTCAAGTCTAACGCCCAAAGGGCGGGACATGCGGGGCCCAGCGGCCCCGCATTTTGTTATTTCACCGAAATACGGCCATCAAGATAGGGCGCATAGCTGCCCTGCTCGGCCATATATTCGGCCAAAACAACTTCGAGACCCGGGCCGTAATCATAGGCATTCAACCCGTCCCGAAACATTTTGTACCCGTCTCCGCCATTGCGCACATAGTTATTCGTCACAACAGAGTAGAGCGCCGCAGGATCAATCGGCACATAGCCGCCATCTTGCGCGACAAGTACCTCAACGATACGCCCCTCATTGGGTGCAACCTTTGGGTCCCAAGTGTATTTCAGACCGGCCACCTGCGCAAAACGGCCCGCGACCTCCTCGACTTGGCTGACAGAGTTTTCAAGCGCGTCAATCACCCCCTGCCCAGAAATCTGGAACGTTGCCAAAGTGTTTTGAAACGGCAGCACGGTGAGAACTTCGCCCATGGTCACCTCTCCAGCATCAATGCTGGCGCGCAGACCGCCTGAATTGGCAATGGCAATTTGCACGCCCTGATCGGCCACGCGCGCAAGCATCGCATCCGCCACCAGGTTGCCCATCTCACATTCTTGCACGCGGCAGACTGAGCGGTCGCCTTCAATCGCGGCCGCAGACATCGCCACGACTTGATTGCGGATCGCCTCCAACGGCTCGGCCGCCTCGGCAATGCGGTCCTTTGTGGCCCCATCTTCATCCACAGATCCATCCATGATCAGCGGCTCACCAATGGCCTCAAGGATGCGGCCGGCATCATCAAAGGTGACATTCAATTCACCTAAAAACTTGCCGTAGGCATAGGCTTGCACAATCGCCGTATCCCCAACCATTGTTGGATAAGCCCCATCAGCACGGTCATTTGTGTTGGACAGCAATGTGTTGGAATGCCCGCCGACGATCACATCGACGCCCGTGGTATTGGCCGCCACCCGTTGATCGACCAGATAGCCGGAATGCGACAGCACAATGATCTTATTGACGCCCATCGCCGTCAGACGATCCACCTCGCCCTGCACCGCTTCTGACGGATCGGAGAAGATCACATTCGGGCCGGGGCTTGCCAGCTCGTCGGTATCCTCAGGCGTGAGCCCGATCAGACCAATTTTCTCACCAGCCTGCTCAATGACCACTGACTTCTGGATCACATCGCGCAGCAGCGCCTCGCCGCTGATATCGGCATTGGACATTAGGATCGGGAAATTCACCGCATCGACAAAGCCGCGCAGCACTTCTGGCCCATCGTCAAACTCATGGTTGCCAACGGTCATTGCCGTATAGCCCATTTTGTTCATCATCTCGGCGGCCAGTTTCCCCTTATAGTAGGTATAAAACAAAGTGCCTTGGAATTGGTCCCCACCATCCACCAAAATCGAGTTGTCGGATATGGCGCGCGCTTCGTTAATGGCCGTGACCAATCGGGCCGAACCGCCAAAGCACTTGCCTTCTGCATTATCTTCCTCACCGCAGCCGCTGTCATATTTTGACACCGGCTCAAAACGTGCATGGAAGTCATTGGTGTGTAAAATTGTTATCTTATAATCGGCGACAGCCATCCCGGCACTTAAGGCGACAGCAGCTGCGCTGGCCAGCAATGTTTTCATCATTGTCATCCCCCTGAGTTAATCGATGAGCCATCGGCCCACATCTGCTGAGTCGAGTCAATTCCAACTGCTGGAAAAGCCCCTGCCCCGAAAGGACGGTTGACGATTTTCCCCTGACACGGCACAGGTGGGGGATGATGATTTACAAAATATTCCGTGCCGATGAATGGCAGGCCCTGCAGACACAGGGCGAGACCCTTGGGGCTCCCATCGATATCGCAGACGGCTATATCCATTTCTCCACAGCCCAGCAGGCCCAAGACACAGCCGACAAACATTTTGCCAATGCGGAAAATCTCTTTCTGGCAGCGGTCGAAACTGACGCTCTGGGCCCTGCGATAAAATGGGAAGTCTCGCGCGGCGGCGCTGAATTTCCCCACCTCTATGCCACACTCAAATTATCAGATGTTCTTTGGTGCCAGCCCCTGCCGCTGGTCGATGGACGCCACAAATTCCCCGAAGGCCTAACATGAGCCTGCGGGAAAAATTGGGCCTGAAGCTTCTGCACCAGTTGGATCCAGAGCGTGCACATGGATTGTCAATTCAAGCGCTAAAGCTGGGCCTGGCCCCGCTGCACGGCGGCCCGGTTCAACGGGCGCGCCTTGAAACCTCTATGGGCGGCATTGCCCTGCACAACCCAGTTGGTTTGGCCGCGGGCTATGACAAAAACGCCGAGGCGCTGGCGCCAATGGCCAAGGCGGGATTTGGGTTTTTGGAAGTGGGCGCGGCAACCCCGAGGCCACAGCCCGGCAATCCCAAGCCACGGCTGTTTCGTCTGACCAAAGACCAGGCGGTCATCAACCGCTTTGGCTTCAACAACCAAGGCATCGCCGAAATCGCCGCCCGTCTCGCGCAAAACCCAACGGCCATACCACGCGGTTTGAATCTTGGTGCCAACAAAGACAGCGCAGACCGAGCCGATGATTTTGGCCAGGTACTCACACAGGCGGCAGCCCATATTGATTTCGCAACGGTGAACATCTCTTCGCCCAATACCGAAAAGCTCCGCGATCTTCAGGGAAAAGCGGCCCTAGAAGATCTGTTGGGCCGAGTGAACGCAGCCAATGCAAATCTGACCAACCCCCTGCCTATCTTCCTGAAAATCGCACCTGATCTGACGGATGCAGAAATCCAGGATATCGCCGATCTGGCGCGCGCAGCCGGGCTTGCGGCGATTATCTGCACCAATACCACTCTGGACCGGGACGGGCTTGCCTCTGCGCAGCGCCAAGAAACAGGCGGCCTGTCGGGGCGGCCTTTGTTTGAAAAATCCACTCGCATTCTGGCCAAAATGCGCCAGGCCACACAGGGCGAGATCGATCTGGTGGGCGTGGGTGGTATTGGATCGGCACAGGACGCCTATGCGAAAATCACGGCCGGGGCCTGCGCCGTGCAAATCTATTCGGCCATGGTCTACCAGGGTCTATCCTTGGTGCCGCGCATTGCAAATGGCCTGGATCAGCTTTTGGCCCAGGACGGCCATGAGCGGCTCGATCAAGCCATTGGCACCACCACGCAAGACTGGCTCTAAAGCCAAAGGCCGGCTGATGATTAAGGCGCGGCGGCAACCCGTTCCAGCGCGGGATAGCGAAGCGCCAAACTGACGCCGCGCAGAATGAAAAACCCATTCATCGCCATCCAAAGCCCATGGTTGCCGAAACTCGGCAAGAGCAAGAGCACAAGACCACAGTAACCTAAAAACGACAGGATCATCATGTTGCGCATGTCCTTTGTGCGGGTGGCGCCGATAAAAACCCCATCAAGCATCCAGGCCAAAGCGCCCAAAAGGGGCGCGAGCGCCATATGCGGCAGATACAAACGTGCCGCCTGCTGCACAGCGGGATCTTTGGCCATCACATCAATCACAAAGGGCCCGGCGATCCAAAATCCAGCGGCCATGACAATGGCCGAGCCAAAAGCCCAAACCGCCGTCACCGATGCGCCCCGCCGCAATTGCGCTACAGCCTTGACACCCATAGCTTGGCCCACCAAAGACTCTGCCGCAAAGACAAAGCCATCCATGGCATAGGAGGCCAGATAGACAAATTGCAGCAAGACTTGGTTGGCCGCCAAGGTCACATCCCCGAGTTCGGCCCCAAAGAATAAAAAGCTAACGAAGCCCGCTTGCAGGAGCACTGAGCGGATTAGAATATCGCCATTCACCTGCATCATATAGATCACACGCCGCCGGTTAACGATCTGCTGCCAAAAAGACAGCGCCAAACCGCGAAAGACCTGTCGGCAGAGGTAGAGACCCAATACCAGCCCGCCCCATTCGGCAATCAAAGTCGCCACGGCCACCCCTTCGACCCCAAAGCCCAATCCGAGTACGAACCAGAAATCCAAAATGATATTTGTCACATTCATGAAAAGCTGAATCATCAGCACAGCGCGGGTGCGCTCTTGTGCAATCAGCCACCCGCTGAGGCCATAAATTGCAATCGCCGCCGGTGCCGACCAAACACGAATAGACATATAGGCCCGCGCCAAACCCTCAACTTCCTCAGAGGCTGGGGCAATCCAAAAGGCAGCAGCAAAAATGGGGATCTGAAACGTGATAAACCCGAGTCCGGCGAGCACGCCAATGCCTGCGCTGCGAAAGAACAGCGCGCGGACCTCTTCCGCGTCCCCGCCGCCCAATGCTTGGCTGGTCAGACCAACGGTGCCCATGCGCAAAAATCCAAAGATCCAATAGAGCGCGCCCAAAATGATGGCGCCAATGCCAACCGCACCGATGGGCGCCGCTCCGCCCAATTGGCCAATCACGCCGGTATCTACCGCACCTAAGATCGGCACGGTCGCATTGGAAATCACGATCGGCAGGGCAATCGACAAAACACGCCTATGCGTTATGCCATAAGTCGGGTCAGCCATGGCTCTGCGGCATCAAGAAATGTCCAGATGCTTGCGCGAAGAGGCGATCTCGATTGTCTTGCCAAGCCTCGACATGCACCGAAGCATAGCGCCGGCCCGAACGGTTGACCCGTGCCCTTGCATAGGCATCACGCGGCAGGCCGGTGCGCAGGTAGTCAACGGTAAAATCAATGGTTTTTGGCAGGACCAAGGCGCCGTTTTGGACCGCTTCGACATCCAATCTCTCCGCTTCGATATCATCCCAAAGCGTGCTCCAGGCCAAGCCGATGATCGCGGTGATCTCCAAAAAGGCCGCGGTTGCGCCCCCATGGAGCGCGGGCAGCATCGGGTTGCCAATCAGATCGTCATGGAACCCCATAGTTGCCGTCAACTCATCGCCATGCCGGTCAAAGCGCACGCCCAGAAACTCGATATAGGGCACTTGGCTGACTATTACGGACAAGGCGAGATCGCGACGACGTTTGACTTGGGTGACAGGTTCTGGCCGGCTCATGCGCTGGCCTTCGCAACAGTAAAAGCACCCGTCGCCGTAGCAACGGGGCGGCCTGTGTCTTCATCGCAGGCCGTGGCACGCACAAAGGCCACTGTCCGGGTGACATGATAGCACTCCGCAGTTGCCGTGATGGTCTGGCCTGGCGTTGCAGGCCGCATATAATCAATGCGTAAATCCAAAGTGGCCGTGCCCAGCCCCGCAAGAGGATGCGCCACCACCGCGGCCCCACCCGCCGTATCCATCAAAGCAGACACAGCGCCGCCGTGAATGACCTTTGTGACCGGGTCGCCAATCAGGGCGGAATCATAGGGCATGGAAATAATCGCACGACCATCACCCAGCTCTTCGAGCTGCATGCCCAATCGGCGAGAATGCGGGATTGCATCAATGAACTGACGCGCGGCTGTCATCTGGTCTTGTGTCATACAGCGGTTATTGTGCCTGCGCCGGTGATTGCCAAGCGCTTTATTTGCACTTGCGAATTATTCTCAATTGAAATACGAAAGCTGTCATGACCACAGACTCCAATGCGCAGACATTCATCGCGTCAGATATGCTCGGCCCATTTCGAAGCCGAAGACTGCTGGTCTTATGTGTATTTTTGGCTCTCGCGCTCGCTCCAGGACCCGTCGGGCATCTCACCCGTGGCTTGATGGTGGATGCCTATGTGCAGGTCTCAGCATTTGTCGCCGCAACTTTGCTATTATTTTATGGTGCGGAACGGGTGTTTCGATTTGATATCGGGTCTGCTCTGAAAAAATCCAAAGGGTTTCAAGTGCCTATGGCCGCACTTCTGGGCACCACGCCCGGCTGCGGCGGCGCTGTGGTTGTGGTGGCGGCTTATTCTTCGGGCAATGTCAGCTTTGGCGCCGTGGTCGCAACACTGACCGCAACCATGGGGGATGCCGCCTTTCTGTTGATCGCAACCCGTCCAGATGCGGCGCTGGTTGTTTTGCCCCTGTCCTTTGTCGTCGGCATTCTGTCAGGATGGCTTGTCGATCGCTTCAATCGGTTTGATCTCACACCGGACACCTCTGGACATTGCGAAATTGCGCCGGTCATTGGGCGCACACGCTGGCAAGACTACGCATATGTCGGCCTGGCCCTGCCCGGATTAATCTTTGGCGTCACCCAAGTGGCGGGAGCAGACATTTTTGCACTTTATGGCACTGGTTTGATTTTCTCCGTCGCTCTTGCCGGCAGTTTTCTCGGGCTTTTCATCTGGGCAACCTCTCCGCTCAAAGCCATGACAAATATTGCCGATCACCCATTGACCCGCGTCGCAGAGGAGACCTCCTTTATCTCTATCTGGGTGATCATCGCCTATCTCAGCTATAGTTACGCCGAAACCTTTGGCGGGTTTGACCTGCGGGCCGCCTTTGGAACCATCGGGGTGCTGTTGCCGCTGATTGCGGTCTTGGTTGGGTTTGTTCCAGGATGCGGCCCACAAGTTTTGGTCGCCACGCTCTACCTTAATGGCGTCTTGCCCTTCGCGGCATTGATCGGCAATGCGATTTCTAATGACGGTGATGCGCTCTTCCCAGCCATTGCGCTCAATCCACGTGCAGCTCTAATTGCCACAGGCTATTCGGCCATCCCGGCTCTTGTGGTGGCTTATGGGTTTTACATCCTCGCACCGGGCTTCATGAACTGATCTCTTGACCGTCCATTTCAGTGCAATACTATGCGAGTGGGGGAAACATGACACAAGAAAACCTAACATTCAAAGACATGTGCGCGCATTTCGATGTGACCCCGCGCACTCTGCGCTATTATGAATACATTGAGCTTTTGCAGCCCCAAAGGGTTGGTCGCGCCCGCTTTTACAGCCCGCGCGAAGTGGCGCGCATGACTTTGATTATGCGCGGCCGCCGATTTGGTTTTAGTCTGGAAGAACTGCGCCAATGGTTGCAGATCTACGACAAAGAAGGCAGCACGGCGCAGATGCAGGCCTGGATTCCAATCGCGCAAGAAAAATTAGCTCTGTTGAAACAGCAGCAAGAGGACATCAAAGGCGCAATTACAGATCTCTCGACGATGATTGACGCGATTTCAGCAGAGCTGTCCTAGGCTCAAAATTTACATAAATAGGCAAAATGCCGCCAAAAATTTATATATTATGCCAATTTGCTTTACCTATCTCTTGATTAACGTCAACGTAAGGCATTGCAAGCAGGCCTATGATGAAACCTCGGTGGTGAAGAGATGGAAGAGACACAAACGATACAACAAATGTGCGCGACCTTCGGCGTCACGCCACGCACCTTACGATTTTACGAATCCAAAGAATTGCTGTTTCCCAAGCGAGAGGGCACCCGGCGCCTTTTCACCCGCCGCGACAGCGCCCGGCTTAAGCTGATCCTGCGCGGAAAACGCTTTGGCTTTAGCCTCGAGGAAATCCGCCAGCTCCTGGATATGTACGACATTGGAGACGGGCAAGCCACGCAATTCCAAGAGACTTATCGCATTGCTTGCGCGCGCTTGGAGGATATGGAGAGCCAGCGCGATGAGCTCAATGAGGCAATTGACGAATTGAAAGCCCAATTAGACTGGGGCCGCCAATTGCTGCACCAAAAAACGCGCGCCACAGATTAAGTTTCCAGCCAAAGGATCCCCCATGCCAAGCTACAGCGCCCCCATCAAGGATCAGCAATTCATCTTGCACGAGGTGCTGCGGCTCTCTCAGTCCAATATTCCAGGCTACAGCGATCTTGATCCAGCATTCACCAAGGCAATATTAAACGAATCTGGCAAGCTGGCCAGTGCCGTCATGGCGCCCTTGAATGCGGTTGGTGATCGTGACGGCTGCACATGGGACGCAGGCAAGGTGCGCACGCCCGCCGGGTTCAAGCAAGCCTTTGAAGAGCTCAAATCTGGCGGCTGGGCTGGGATTGATATGCCGGAACAATATGGCGGGCAATCCATGCCCTCCGTGATCGGATCCGCAGTCACAGAGCATTTTATGGCCGCCAATCAAGCGTTTTCCATGTATCATGGCCTCACCCACGGCGCCGCCTCAACAATTTTAGCCCATGGGACAGAGGCACAAAAAGATCTTTTCCTGCCAAAGATGATTGCCTGCGATTGGACCGGCACGATGAATTTGACCGAGCCGCATTGCGGCACGGATTTGGGCCTGATGCGCACAAAGGCTATCGCGAACGCGGATGGCAGCTATGCGGTGACCGGCCAGAAAATTTTCATTTCAGCCGGAGAGCATGATCTGGCCGAGAATATCATTCATCTCGTTCTTGCCAAAATTCCCGGCGGACCGGAGGGCATCAAGGGCGTTTCATTGTTCATTGTGCCGAAATTTATTGTCACCCCCGAGGGCCGCCTTGGCCAACGCAACGGAGTGACCTGCGGGGCGATTGAGCGGAAAATGGGGATTCATGGCAATGCAACCTGCGTCATGAATTACGACGGCGCCACAGGCTATTTGCTTGGAGAGATGCACAAGGGCATGCGCGCGATGTTCACCATGATGAATGAGGCGCGCTTGGGTGTCGGCATGCAAGGATTGGCACAGGCCAGTGCCGCCTATCAAAATGCGGTCATCTACGCCAAGGAACGCCTGCAAGGCCGCGACGTGACTGGCATCAAAAAACCAGATGGACCCAGCCGATCCGTTGATTGTGCATCCCGACATCCGCCGCAGCCTTATGGATCAAAAAAGTTTTATCGAAGGGGCGCGGGCGCTTGCGCTTTGGGCCGCCAGTCTGATTGATCAGGCACATCGTTTGCAAGACGCTGCCGCCGACGGGCTCATTTCGCTTTTGACCCCTGTGATCAAAGGGTTTTTGACCGATCAAGGCTATGCGATGACCGTGCAGGCGCAACAGGTCTTCGGCGGCCATGGTTACATCGAAGATTGGGGCATGTCACAATTCACCCGAGATGCGCGTATCGCAATGATCTACGAGGGCGCCAATGGGGTGCAAGCGCTGGATCTGGTGGGCCGCAAGCTGGGGCAAGAGGGTGGAAAATACATCATAGGTTTTATGGAGCATCTCGCGCGCTTTTGTGATGAGAATGCCAATAACGCAGCAATGGCCCCCTTCGTCGCCGGCATAAAAGCCGCCTCCAAAGATTTGCAGGCTGCGGTGACATATTTCACGCAACACGGGATCAAAACCCCCCATAATGCCCTGGCCGGATCCAGTGATTTTCTGCATCTTCTCGGCCATGTCTGCCTTGGCTTGATGTGGGGGGAAATGGCAAAGGCAGCCTCTACGGCACTGGAAACAGGCACGAAAGATCGTGCGTTTTATGAAGAAAAACTGATAACGGGTCAGTATTATATGGCCCGACACTTACCGGCCACGGCGCTCCACCTTGCGCGGATAACCTCGGGCGGAGATACGGTAATGGCACTTGACGCGGAGGCCTTTTCTGGCTGACACTCCATTTGATTGAAAAATAAATGCAACCAGAGGTTTAAATGATGCTCAAATTACATTGCTTTGGCGAAAGCGGAAATTCCTACAAAGCAGCACTCACGCTTGAGCTCGCCGGCCTCGACTGGGAACCGGTCTTTGTAGATTTCTTCAGCGGCGGCGCGCGAACGGGCGCCTATCGGAGCCTTAATGTAATGGCCGAAGCGCCGGTGCTGGAACAGGGAGATTTTACCCTGTCGCAATCAGGCGCAATTCAACAATGGGTGGTCGACCAAACCGGCAAGCTGGGTGGAGCGCCTGAGGATAAATACGAAGTGCTGCGCTGGGTGCTTTTTGACAACCATAAGATGTCCTCACAGGCCGGCGTTACCCGTTTTTTGATGAATTTCTTAGCCGAAGAAAAGCGCCCGCAAGAGGCGATCAAATTTATGCAGGGCCGCTTGCTTGGTGCCTATAAAACATTGGACAGCCATCTCTTGGGGCGCGATTGGATCGTCGGCCAAAGCCTCACCATCGCCGATATCGCCAATTGTGGCTATCTATTCTATCCGGAGCCCTATGGTTTCATCCGTTCTGACTGGCCCAATATTGAAGCTTGGCTCGGCCGGATCGAAAAGACGCCCGGTTGGAAACACCCCTATGATTTGATGCCAGGCAATCCCTCTGACCGGGCATAAAGGAACGATCTATGACTGAGGCTTATATCTACGATTGCATACGCACCCCCCGGGGCAAGGGGCGCGCCGATGGCAGCCTGCATGAGGTCACAGCCGCCCGGCTCTCTGCCGATCTGCTCAACGCGTTGCAACAGCGCAATCATCTGAACGGGCCAGTGATTGAGGATGTCATCTGGGGCAATGCCACGCAGGTGATGGAACAAGGCGGGTGTTTGGCCCGCACGGCGGTGCTGGCCTCGGATCTGGATGAGCGCATCCCCGGACTGTCAATCAATCGCTTTTGTGCCAGCGGCATGGAGGCCGTCAACCTTGCGGCCAATCAAATCCAAGGCGGTGCAGGCAGCGCCTATATCGCAGGCGGGGTCGAGATGATGAGCCGTGTGCCGATGGGCAGCGACGGGGCCGCCGTTGCGGTAGATCCCGCGATCGCCATGGCGCATTACTTTGTGCCGCAGGGCATTTCCGCAGATATCATCGCCACGGAATATGGCTTCACCCGCGCGCAGGCTGATCTTTTGGCCGTTGAAAGCCAGAAACGCGCCGCGCGGGCCATAGCAGAGGGGCGCTTTGACAACACATTGGTTGAGGTCAAGGATCTCAACGGCCTCCCCATTTTGACCCATGACGAATACCCCCGCCCCGGCACGGATATGCAATCACTGGGGGCTTTGAAACCTGCCTTCAAAGATATGGGCGAAACCATGCCCGGCTTTGATAAGGTCGCCCTGATGAAATATCCGCATCTGGAACGGATCAACCATATCCATCACGCCGGCAACTCGTCTGGCATCGTCGATGGGGCGGCTGGCATCTTGATTGGCTCAAAAGCTTT
>JGI26260J51721_1001047_pt1 | contig 12052 bp, 10 predicted proteins | sample SaaInlV_120m_DNA_4_FD_51721 | JGI IMG/M metagenome (IMG submission 51721)
CATGGACAGGCCCGTCGTTCGTTTCAAACGTCAGGTCAAGATTTCGCGCAGTGATCGTTGCAGGTGTCATTCGTCCGCCTTTTGCCAGCGTGTGACCATTTGTTCTGTCCCATCAAACAGCGTGCCGTTCTTGGACCGTAAGCGTTCTCCGCTGATGAAGTTTTCCAACCTGTCCCAGTCGCGATAGAGAGCCGTTTTCCAATAGCCCCTTGCGATGTCTTCATCGATGGCATCGTGGTCGATCATTCGGGCCAGCAAGCCGTAAACGCTCAGGATAAATCTGGCTCTGCCTTTGTCGTCATTTGTGAACGCCGCAAAGTCCTTTTCATAGTCCTCGCTGCCAAAGAAATTTTGACGGGCGTTGCGAAACTGTTCGGCCTGTAACGTGTCGTGGACCACAAAAATAGATTCTCGCAGAAAGCGACGTTCATCTTTGTTGACCCCTTTGGCTTGCAATTTCATCTGCCGCCAAACGGCGAACGTGGTGATGATCACCGCAAAGGCCGCAAGGATCGTCGCAAGGTCGGCCGCAATATCGAGCCCGATTTCAGTCGTCATGCGCGCGCTTTAAACCCCCGTCGCCGGAATGCCAGACCGCTGGACAGGCGTCGGCGCTGTTAGTTCCTTCCAAGACGACAGCGCCTTGTTGGTCACACCGTTGCCCTCACGGCGCACAAATTTTCCGTGGCCTTCTTGCGTCCGGATTTCCCCGTCATGCACAGCTACGTGCCCGCGCGTCAGGGTAAAGCGCGGCAGGCCCTTCACATGCTTGCCCTCAAACACATTGTAATCAATCGACGATTGCTGCGCGCCTGCGGTGATGGTCTTTTCCTTTTCCGGATCCCAAACCACCAGATCCGCATCCGCACCAACCAGAACGGCGCCCTTTTTAGGATAGCAATTCAGGATCTTGGCGATGTTGGTCGACGTCACCGCGACGAATTCATTCATCGTCAAACGGCCCGTGGCTACACCTTGGGTCCACAGCATCGGCATGCGGTCCTCAAGCCCTCCGGTCCCGTTTGGAATTTTGGTGAAATCATCAATGCCGGTGCGTTTTTGTTCCGTGGTGAATGCGCAGTGGTCTGTTGCCACGACAGACAATGACCCAGCCTGAAGACCCGCCCAAAGGCTATCCTGATGCATCTTGTTGCGGAATGGGGGCGACATGACGCGCCGCGCGGCGTGGTCCCAATCTTTGTTAAAATACTCGGACTCGTCCAGCGTCAGATGCTGGATCAACGGCTCCCCCCAGACGCGTTTGCCCTGTTGGCGGGCCCGGCGGATCGCCTCGTGGGAGTCCTCGCAAGAGGTGTGCACAACATACAGCGGAACGCCCGCCATATCGGCGATCATGATCGCGCGGTTGGTGGCTTCGCCCTCAACTTGCGGGGGGCGGGAATAGGCGTGCGCTTCGGGGCCGGTGTTGCCCTCAGCAAGCAGTTTGGCGCTGAGTTCCGCGACAACATCGCCATTTTCAGCATGCACCATCGCAATACCGCCCAGCTCAGAGAGGCGATTGAATGACGCGTAAAGCTCATCATCATTCACCATCAACGCGCCTTTATAGGCGAGGAAATGTTTGAACGTGTTGATTCCGCGATCCTTGATCACGCTCTCCATTTCATCAAACACCTGTTCACCCCACCACGTGACGGCCATGTGGAAGGAGTAATCGCAATTCGCGCGGGTTGATTTGTTGTCCCACATTTGCAGTGCGTCATGCAGGCCCTGCCCGGGGGCTGGTAGCGCGAAATCAACGACCATCGTCGTGCCGCCCGCCAGTGCCGCGCGGGTGCCGGATTCAAAGTCATCGCTGGAATAGGTGCCCATGAACGGCATTTCGAGGTGCGTATGCGGGTCGATCCCGCCGGGCATGACGTAGCAGCCTGTGGCGTCGAGTTCGTCATCGCCGTGCAAGTTCGGCCCGATCTGCGTGATCGCTCCATCCTCAATCAAAAGGTCCGCCTTGTAGGTCAGGTCCGCCGTGACGATCGTGCCGTTTTTGATGATTGTGCTCATTCCATCGTTCCTTCTGGTTCGTCTCGTGCGATTGCAATATTCACGTTGATGATAGCCGGCCCCGGGTTCATTCGAATGCCCGTGCCATTGTTGTCGATTAGGAACTTTGCAGCGGCTTCAATGTGATCAAACGACGTCGCATATTTTTTCTCATTGGAAGGACGATCTGGCAAATAGCAGTCGTATCGCATTGTTCCGTCGGCTTGATCGCGCACTCGGTACGCTCGTTGGTTGGACACTGAATTAAAAATCCTCATCCAACAATCTCAGCCGTCTCAACAACCGCATGCATCAACACATCCGCACCCGCTGTCGCCCATTCCTGAGATATCTCTTCCGCTTCATGGTGACTTAACCCATCCACACATGGGCACATGACCATGGCCGTAGGATATAAATCATTGATCCAGCAGGCGTCATGACCCGCACCGGAAATGATATCCATGTGCGAATAGCCCAACCGTTCAGCCGCCGCGCGCACGGCCCCGACGCAGCCTTCGTCAAAGGCGGGCGGATCGAACTGGCCGATGATTTCGCACGAAAATTCGACCCCGATATCTTCGCACAGCTTGGGCGCCCGCGCGTTAAATTCTGCAACCATCGCGTTGAGCTTGTCCAGCAGATGCGTGCGCATATCCACGGTAAACACAACCTTGCCGGGGATCACGTTGCGNGAATTCGGGTAGACATCAATCATGCCAATCGCGCCCACAGCACCTGGTTGGTTGGCCATCGCAATCTCGTGCACCAGTTCTGTCAACAGCGCCAATCCGCGCCCCGCGTTCTTGCGCATGTGCATCGGCGTTGATCCCGTATGGCTTTCCTTGCCGGTGATCGTACATTCAATCCAGCGCAGACCTTGGCCGTGGGTCACAACGCCAATGTCCTTGTTCTCTGCCTCTAGGATTGGTCCTTGTTCGATGTGCAGTTCAAACATCGCATGCATCTTGCGCGCGCCCACTTTCTCGGACCCTTTCCAGNCGATACGCTCAAGCTCATCCCCGAACCGTTTGCCATCGCTGTCCACGCGGTCATTCGCCCAATCGAGGGTATGTTTGCCNGCAAAAACGCCGGAGGCCAGCATCGCAGGTGCAAAACGCGTGCCTTCTTCGTTGGTCCANTTCGTGACCACAATCGGATGCTTTGTATTGATTTCGAGGTCGTTGAGCGTGCGGATAATTTCAAGCCCGCCAAGNACACCGAGAACCCCNTCATATTTGCCACCCGTGGGCTGGGTATCAAGGTGGCTTCCTACGTAAACGGGCAGGGCGTCAGGGTCCGTCCCTTCGCGGCGCGCAAACATATTGCCGATCTCGTCCACGCCCATGGTGCAGCCTGCGGCCTCGCACCAGCTTTGAAACAAATGGCGCCCTTCGCTGTCTTCGTCCGTCAAGGTCTGGCGGTTGTTGCCGCCCGCGACACCCGGTCCGATTTCGGCCATCTCCATCAGGCTGTCCCAAAGGCGCGCGCCATTGATGCGCAGGTTTTCTCCGATGTCTGGCATTGCGATCCCCCGATTGCTGCTGGCAATAATTTGACCAACTGGTCAAAGGCAGGCTAACAGAGGCCCCTATCCAGTCAAGGATTTTGCTTAACCTTTGGGCAACATGCCCCTACACCACGCCCAACGCAGGGCGATTTGCCTAATTCGTGTTCACAAGGCAAAGACAGGTTTATGGCTAAGACAGACACGCGCATTCAAAAGAAAAACCAAGCGGCTATTATGGACGCAGGATTGGCCGTGTTTTCACAATTCGGATTTCGCGGATCAACGCTTGATCAAGTGGCAGAGGCCGCGGGCCTGTCCAAGCCCAACCTGCTGTATTATTTCCGTTCCAAGGATGCGATTTACACAGCCCTTTTGGCCAAACTGCTGGAAAACTGGCTGGAACCTTTGCGTGAAATAAACGCGGAAGGCGACCCCGTCCAAGAACTCCTCGGATATGCAAATCGCAAACTGGACATGTCACAGCATTACCCGCGCGAAAGCCGATTGTTTGCCAATGAAATCATCCAAGGCGCCCCCCGCATCGCGGACGTCTTGCAGGGCGAACTACGGGGGCTGGTGGACGAGATTTCCCAAGTGATCAACGATTGGGTCGCTGCTGGTCGCATCAAATCCGTCGATCCACGCCATCTGATTTTTTCGATATGGGCGCTGACCCAACATTACGCTGATTTTGATGTGCAAGTCCGCGCNATCCTTGGNGATGTTGATCCGTTCGATGGCGCGCAGGCCTATTTAGAAGCGATGCTGCGTGGCCTTCTTGAAGTCTAAAAAACGGGCTGATGTATTTTCACACCGGCCCAGTCTCAGGGAGGGACTCGTTATTCGGCAGCCGTGGCTGACGGATTGTTCGGGTGGGTTGTCCAGTTGGCATATTCCTTTTGAACCGTTTTGCCCGTGCGCGGATCGACAGACCCCGGTTCCATCGCGACCATCGTGATGCAGTCCTCAACGGGGCAGACATCGACACATAAATTACAGGCCACGCATTCTGCATCTATCACTTCGAACACGCGGTCGGGCGACATTGAAATCGCTTGGTGCGACGTGTCTTCGCAGGCCGCATAGCACCGTCCGCAGGAAATACAGTCGTCCTGATTGATGACAGCCTTGGCGACATAATTAAGGTTCAGGTACTGCCAATCGGTTGTGTTCGGTATCGCCTGTCCCATGAAATCCTGAATGGACGTGTGGCCCTTTTCATCCATCCATTGTGACAGACCCGAAATCATTTCCTGCACAATCTTGAAGCCGTATGTCATCGCCGCTGTGCAGACCTGCACGTTACCGCACCCAAGCGTGATGTATTCCGCCGCATCGCGCCATGTGGTCACGCCGCCGATGCCGGAAATCGGCAGGCCTGCGGTTTCTGGGGCGCGCGCAATCTCGCTCACCATCGACATGGCGATGGGTTTGACCGCCGGGCCGCAATAGCCGCCATGGGTGCCTTTGCCGTCAATGCTTGGCTCTGGCGACATCGTGTCGAGGTTTACCGACGTGATCGAATTGATCGTNTTGATCAGGCTGACAGCATCCGCGCCACCCCGTTTCGCCGCCGCCGCAGGTTTGCGCACGTCGGTGATATTGGGCGTCAGTTTCACGATCACCGGCTTGGAATAATACTGTTTACACCACCGCGTCACCATTTCGATGTATTCAGGAACTTGGCCCACAGCCGCACCCATGCCGCGTTCAGACATCCCGTGCGGGCACCCAAAGTTAAGCTCGATCCCGTCGGCACCCGTGTCTTCGACCATGGGCAGAATATCCTTCCACGCCTGTTCTTCGCAGGGCACCATCAGCGATACGATGATCGCGCGATCCGGATAATCCGCCTTCACGCGTTTGATTTCTTCAAGGTTGGTGTGCAGATCGCGATCGGTGATCAATTCGATATTGTTGATGCCCAACACCGTGCGATCCTTGCCGTAAATCACGCCGTAGCGGGGGCCGTTCACGTTGACGACAGGCGGGCCTTCCATGCCCAACGTCTTCCAGACGACACCGCCCCAACCGGCCTCAAACGCGCGGCGCACGTTGTATTCTTTGTCGGTCGGGGGGGCGGATGCCAGCCAGAACGGGTTTGGGCTTTTTATGCCTAAGAAGTCTGTTGTCAGATCGGCCATGCTATTTGCCCCCCATCAAAACGTCATGAATATCCATTGCTGCGTCACGCCCTTCGGCCACAGCCGTCACGGTGAGGTCATTGCCACCCGCGGCACAATCGCCACCGGCCCAAACCTGCGCGCGGCTGGTGCGGCCCGCAGCTGTGACTGCAATCTTACGGCCCTCAAGTTTAAGCCCTGCATCCGCTGTCAACGTCTGCCCGATGGCGCGAAAGACTTGATCCGCAGGCAGGCGTATTGCCTCACCGGTGCTCGATAATTTGCCGTCTTTGGTGGCGGTATATTCCAGCTCAACTTCGGCAGCGGACCCATTCCCGTGGATGGCTTTTGGCATCACATTAAACAACAATTTAACACCATGGGACGCGGCCAAATCCTGTTCATATCGGCTGGCTGACATTGCATCGCGCCCGCGCCGATACGCGATCGTGACGTTGTCCGCACCGAGCAGCTTGGATTGAACCGCGGCATCCACCGCCGTCATGCCGCCACCGATGACCACGACATTGCGACCCACGGGCAGGGTGGTCAGATCCTCCGCTTGGCGCAACACATCGATAAAGGACACAGCGTCTTCCACGCCGCCCTTGTCGTCACCATAAACAGACAGCGCATTCACGCCGCCCAGACCCACGGCCAAGAACACTGCGGGAAAACATCCTACCAAGTCATCGATCTTTAACTCGGCCCCCAACGCCATGTTATTCTTGATCTCAATTCCGCCGATGGAACATAACCATTCGACTTCACGCGCAGCAAAATCGTCCGTCGATTTATAGGCGGCAATCCCGTATTCGTTCAAACCGCCGGCTTTCGGGCGTGCATCATACACCGTCACGTCATGGCCCAACATCGCCAGACGGTGGGCACAGGCCAGCCCCGCTGGTCCGGCGCCAACGACAGCCACCTTGTGGCCCGAGGCGGGGGCGCGCGTGTAAGGCATCACACCCTTGGCCATGACCGTGTCAGTGGCGAACCGCTGCAAGCGGCCGATTTCAACCGGCTTGCCTTCGGCCAGTTCACGCACGCAAGCCTGTTCGCACAGATCCTCAGTCGGGCAGACCCGCGCGCACATGCCGCCCAGAATATTCATGTCGAAAATGGTTTTCGCCGCGGCTTCTGCGGTGCCGGTCGCGATCTGGCGGATGAAAAGCGGGATGTCGATGTCTGTCGGACAGGCCGTAACGCAAGGCGCGTCGTGGCAGAAATAACAACGGTCGGCGGCCACCATCGCCTCGTGCGACTTAAGTGGTGCATGCAGGTCATCGAAATTCTCCGACAGCGTATCCCGATCAAGGCGCGCGGCGGCAATTCCGGGGGTGTAAGGTGTGTTCATGATGGCTCCAAAAACAACAATCACCCTCACCTTTGCACAGATTATTTTTTTATCAAACGGTAAAATTATTGAATCGCCGACCACATGGCCGCGTCATATCTTGTGATGGACTGCGCGCCGTCTTTGCCTAAGATAGAGGCAGACTATAAACCCGAACCCCAACAAAAGGCCTAGCTATGTCCGCTTATGCAATCGTCCAAGTGGACGTCAAAGACGCTGAAGAATATGGAAAATATGCGGTTCTGGCTGGACCAGCTGTTGCTCAATACGGCGGTGAATTCCTCGCTCGGGGTGGCGCGGTTGAGGTCATGGAAGGCACGACGCGGGACCGTTGCGTTATCATCCGGTTCCCCGACATGGCCTCCGCGCGCACATTTTATCACAGCCCCGAATATCAAGAGGCCCTTAGCGTCGCGCTGCCCGTATCGGATCGTGATTACAAATTTGTCGAAGGGGTTTAGCCCCCGACCGAGGGTAAATCTGTTTTTTGATCCAGTTTAGCGGCTGGAGCCTGCGAAAAATGAGCTTTTTGAAAATGGTATGTATAAAGAAGTAGGCCGCGCGCGAAATCGGCATCCTACCTTCTATTTTACAGAGATTTTTGTCGGTTTCGCTTGAGAATGGCGTGAAACTCACCCACATAGGAAGAAAGTTTTCAGACCCTAAGATCAGGAGTTCGCGTGTCCCTCTTTCTTATCGTCGCACTACCATTCCTCGGAGCATTGCTGCCGGGTTTAATGAACGCGGCAGGCCGACAGGCCGTTGGTGGCGTGACCTTTACCGTGACATTGCTGGCCTTCATCGGATTGCTGACAAACCTGCCCGCTGTTCTCGCGGGGGAGGTCGTTCAAACCGGATTCAACTGGTTGCCCGAACTTGGGCTGAACGTGACGTTGATGCTCGACGGGTTGGGGTTCNTTTTTGCGTTGCTGATCCTTGGCATTGGCCTTTTGATCATCACCTATGCGCGGTTCTATCTGGCGCGTGACGACAATATGGGTGAGTTTTTCACCTACCTGTTGTTGTTCCAAGGCGCGATGGTCGGCATCGTTTTGTCCGACAACATCCTGCTTTTGTTGATTTTCTGGGAACTGACGTCGCTGTCATCGTTCTTGCTGATCGGGTTCTGGAAGCATCTGCCCGAGGGTCGCCAAGGCGCGCGCATGGCGTTGACAGTTACGGGTATGGGTGGTCTGGCGTTGATTGGTGGCATGTTGCTGCTGGGCAATATCGTTGGATCCTATGACCTCAGTGTGATCTTGCAAAATCGCGACCTGATTCAGGCTGACCCGATGTATATGCCCGCTCTGCTGCTGATCCTGATCGGCGCGTTTACGAAATCTGCGCAATTTCCGTTCCATTTCTGGCTGCCTCACGCGATGGCGGCCCCGACCCCTGTGTCTGCTTATCTGCATTCCGCGACCATGGTGAAGGCGGGCATTTTCTTGATGGCGCGCATGTGGCCTGTGCTGTCTGGCACGCCTGAATGGTTTTACATCGTCACGACCGTTGGTCTGATCACTATGGTGCTTGGCGCTGTGATTGCGTTGTTCAAACATGACCTGAAGGCATTGTTGGCGTTCTCGACCGTGTCTCACCTCGGCCTCATTACGATGCTGCTGGGCACGGGCACGGCGTTCGGGGCATTTGCGGCCGTGTTCCATATTATGAACCACGCGACGTTTAAGGCGGCTTTGTTTATGTCGGTGGGTATTATCGATCACGAAACCAAGACGCGCGATATCCGTATTTTGGGCGGGTTGCGGCATTTGATGCCGATCACCTTTGTGATTGCGACGTTGGCCGCCCTTTCTATGGCGGGTATTCCGTTCCTGAACGGGTTTTTGTCCAAGGAAATGATGCTTGAGGAGATGGAGCATACCTATCTATTCGGCCCCACATGGCTTGTCCCTGCGCTTGCGACGTTCGGATCGCTGTTCTCTGCGGCGTATTGCTTCCGCTTGATTGGGCACACGTTCCTCGGACCCAAGCGTGACGCGGAAGGCTATCCTGCAAAACCACATGATCCCGGTCTTGGGCTATGGCTGCCACCCGCGATCCTTGTGGTGCTGGTTGTTGTGATTGGCGTCGCCCCGTTCTTGGTGCAGGACTTTGTGATCTTGATCGCGAAATCAGTCATTGGCGGCGCGGCTGAACTCGAATTGAAATACATCAAAATCTGGCACGGCTTTGTGCCGGCGCTGTTCATGTCCATCGCAGCTGTCGTTGGCGGCCTGATCGTACTGGCGCTGTTCAAACCCCTGTCGCGTTTGTGGGAATCCACGCCGCGCCCCGAAGCGAAGAACATCTTTGATGATATCATCGCGGCCGTGTTGATGTACGCCCGTGCGCTGATCCACCCGCTGCACAACGGTGCATTCACGCGCTACGGTATGATCCTCGCGATCACTGTGCTTGCCGCTGGCTATCACGCTTGGACAACAGGTGTTCTTGGTGCGGCAACCCGTAGCGTTCAACCTGTCGGCCTCGTGGAAGTTGCGGGCTGGATCATGTTGGTCACGGCCACGATCGGCCTTGCAGCGATGCATCACAACCGTCTGCTGGCGCTAATCCTGATCGGGATCGTTGGCCTGATGGTGTCCATTGGTTTTGTCTTCCTCAGCGCGCCTGACCTTGCGATGACGCAAATCACGGTTGAGGTTGTGACGATCATCCTGTTGCTCCTCGCGCTGAATTTCCTGCCCAATCACACGCCTATGGAAAGCTCTCTCATCCGTCGTGTGCGCGATGTTATTGTGGCGAGTACGGCTGGTCTGGCGACAATGGCGCTCAGCTATCACTACCTTTTGCGTGATGCGGTGGCGTCCCCGATTTCCGAATTCCACCTTGCCAATTCCTACAAAGGCGGCGGTGGCACGAACGTGGTGAACGTGATCCTCGTGGACTTCCGTGGTTTTGACACCTTTGGCGAAATTATCGTTCTGGGCATCGCCGCGCTCCTGATTTACGCGCTGACCGAGACGTTATTGAACGGTCCCGTGCGTGCCCGCCTGTTGAACCGTGTTCCAGACAAACCGCTGTCCGGCACGCAGCATCCGATGATGATGGTCGTGCTGACCCGAGTTATGATGCCCGTTGTTTTGATGGTCGGTTTTTACATCTTCTTGCGCGGTCACAACGAACCGGGCGGTGGTTTCATTGCCGGTCTGGTCGTTTCGATTGGTGTCGTGATGCAATACATGGCGAGCGGATTTAACTGGGCGACGGATCGCCAAAGGTTCCGGTATCATGGTGTGATTGGCGCGGGTGTTCTGGTCGCAGGTCTGACGGGTATCGGGTCATGGATGGTGGGCAAACCGTTCCTCACGTCCGATTTTACCTACGTGCGCATTCCACCATTCCAGGAATTTGAGCTCGCCACCGCGGCGCTGTTTGATGTGGGTGTGTTCCTTGCTGTGGTGGGGGCCGTGATGTTGTCCCTCGAAAGTTTCTCACGGCTTGCGCGCCGCGCCCATGTGCGGGATTCCGATATGCCGATGGATGTTGATCCGTCCAAAATAGCGACAAAGGAGGGCGTGTAAGATGGAAGTTCTTGTAGCCTCCGCAATCGGGATTATGACGGCTGCTGGCATGTACCTTGTGCTGCGCCTGCGCACGTTCCCTGTGATCCTTGGCGTGTCCCTTTTGACCTATGCGGTCAATGTGTTCCTGTTCGCTTCAGGTCGCTTGACCGTCGGCGCGCCCCCGATTTTGGGCGATGCCACGACCTATGCTGATCCGCTGCCCCAAGCGCTTGTGTTGACGGCGATTGTGATTTCGTTTGGCATGACGGCTGTGGTTGTGATGATCGCGCTNGGCTCCTACCTCGGATCGGACGATGATCTGNTCAATGACCCGATCGAGCAGGAAGACGCGCCATGACNCATTGGTTAATCGCCCCTGTTATCCTGCCCGCGATGCTGGCTCCGTTTATTGTGCTGGCCGCGCGCTATCACATCGGCATTCAGCGCGTGTTTTCGTTGGTCGGCGTGATCGCGATGATCGCCATCGCCGCGGGCCTGTCATGGCAAGCTTCTGACGGCACGATCCTGATTTACCAGTTGGGGGATTGGGCAGCGCCGTTCGGCATCATCCTTGTGGGTGACATGTTGTCGACGTTGATGGTGTTGCTGACGGCGGTGCTGGCCTTGTTCGTGCTTCTCTATGCCATCGGATCCGGTTGGGATGACCGAGGGCGGCATTTCCACGCGCTGTTCCAGTTCCAGCTTATGGGGATCATGGGCGCGTTTTTGACGGGTGACTTGTTCAACCTGTTCGTATTCTTTGAGGTCCTGTTGATCGCATCCTACGGTCTGATGATNCACGCGGGCGGTAANGAACGTCTGCGCGCAGGTGTGCAATATGTGTTGTTCAATCTGCTTGGGTCGACGCTGTTTTTGTTCGCGCTTGGTGCGATTTATGCNGAGACGGGGACGCTTAATATGGCCGACCTCGCGGCGCGCGCTGACCTGATCGGCGCAGNTTCAACGGTCGGTATCCGCGTGGCGGCTGTGCTGCTGTTGTTGGTCTTTGCGATTAAGGCCGCCCTNGTGCCGCTGCATTTCTGGCTTCCCAGTTCTTACGNAGAAGCCCCAGGCCCTGTTGCAGCCTTGTTCGCGATCATGACCAAGGTGGGCGCCTACGCGATCATCCGTGTCTACACGATGGTCTTCCCNCCCGATCTTGAAGCCACCGCTGGGNTGCATGATGTTTGGCTCCAACCTGCTGCGCTCCTGTCCCTTGCTCTCGGGANGATCGGCGTTCTGGCGGCCAAGAAATTGGACCGTCTGGTGGCATTTTCCGTCATCGGGTCCATGGGCATGGTGATGGTCGCCATCGCCCTGTTCACCCCCGAAGGTATTGCCGCCGCATTGTATTACATCGTGCATTCTACGCTGGCGGGGGCTGCGCTGTTCCTAATCGTGGACCTTGTGAAATCGAGCCGCCCGTCGCTAGTTCTGCGCGCCATGCCGCCCGTCGCGGGGGCAGCACTTACGGCGGGGCTGTTCTTTGCAGCTGCAATTGCGATGGCGGGTCTGCCGCCACTGTCGGGATTCATCG
>JGI26260J51721_1001048_pt1 | contig 12047 bp, 9 predicted proteins | sample SaaInlV_120m_DNA_4_FD_51721 | JGI IMG/M metagenome (IMG submission 51721)
GATGCAACGATGGATGCAACGGTAGCGCTCCCACCAAGCCTTGCCTTACTCATGTGGGGCGGGTTGAGTTTCCTGGCCATACCATTTGTTTTGCTGGTGAAGAACCTCCTAGCGGGAAACATCGGCTCATTCGGAGATTTGAGGCTAGCATGGCATGCCTTGCGGATTGACCGGACCGAAGTACTAAACAGGCATGTGTGGCTCTTGACCACGTTGATGGAAATGCCAGATGGAACAACGAAACCTCATCACCGAACCCGTGCACCCCGAACAACGCCGTCCCGTGACGATTTGGAGGCATCAATTGCAGCGCTCGAAGAAGCTGGTGTTGACCAAGTATGGGTCAGTTCGAAACTGCCATTGTTGGTGTTTTTATTCCCAGCAATTGCACCACTCGTGTTGTTGGGTGATCCGATGGCGCTGTTAATGCCAATGCTTGGATTGTAAGCAAAAGGTGCTGTACATCATGCGCCCTTGCGCTCGATGTTCTTGCCCCGTAGACCCTTGTAGCCACACTTTCGGCAGCGTGCTGCACGAACTGCATTGCGTGCGTTGCAGCGCATGCAAATCTTGCGGTGAAGCAAGCGTGCTTCAGCTTCAGGGAATCGTGCCATAGTCCAGCGACCAACTCCCCCTATTTAATCACAACCGAGCAGAACAATGTAAGCCTGTGCGTCAGTTTGAGAGATTCTCGTCTGTCCAACTTGATGCGAAGCAGTGTTGAAAGCCCACGGACCTCAGGCAGGGCTATGCGTGTGCTGCGACTGCCCGGTATTCACCACGACTCAAACGTCGTCGTGGTCACAGGCTCCGCAGGTTCGCTGCTTATCAACGCTGGAACCTCTTGGTATCAGTCGCTTCAAGTCGAACGGGTCAAAGGCCTGCTGGGTGATGAAGCGATGCTCGACCGGGTCCTCCTCACGAGCAAGCGTTACCCATGTTCTGGAGGAGCCAAACACCTTTCAACATGTTCGCAAATTGCCCAGTCCACATACACGAAGAAGGGCAAGCTGCACTCGAAACAGGCGACTTTTTCTCGACGTGGGCAAATCGGTTCGATTCAGATATGCCCTCAATTGGCACCGAGCCATGCGCCAACGGTGAAGTGTTTGCATTAGGCGATGGTGAAGTTGAAGCAATTCATCTCCCTGGATGTTCGGCTGATGAGATGGGTTATTGGATTAAAGATCAGTCGATGATTGTGCTTGGATGCACCCTTCCAAGAGCTGATCGTCCGCAAGGTGGGATTTACCGGGCGGTTGCTTACCAGATTTGATTGAAAGTTTAGAACGCATCCAGAAGCTGCAACCGTCTGCAATTGTGCCGATGCAAGGTCCTGCAATCAAAGGGAAAAAGCATGTTCAAAATGTTCTCAATCAGCACCTTAAGTTTCTGCGAGAATGCCTCGAGAGGGATGGTGCAACTCCCAAATCATGGGGTCGACCTGCACAAACAGCCATGTGGTACACATCCCACCCACCGTGGCCGCTCGAGGAAAAAGAAGCGGTCTAAGCCACAACTGGAAGATCCAGCATCAATGGTTGAGGAGCGTCACCGCTTCGTTGTTGAGATTCTAGGATTTTCGCACGCCGATTCGCCCGTTGTTGGGCTTTGTGAGTGAATGGTTGTGTTCCATCGATGTTCATCGTTTGTGAACCGTCCATTGAGTATGTCGCTCTGTGCCAGCCACTCTGAATGTGGATGATGCTGTTGTGCAGTCGAAGGCTCGAAACCGGTCCGTCGTAGGTGAACAGCTTCACCCCTCGGCCTGGAACGTTTGGCCCAACCATCCACACTTGACCTGCTTGGGTTGCGACAAGAAAGGAAGTCTCACTTGGCGCGGCACTGCACATCGATCGAACAACGCCCCCTTCGACTGTGAATTTGTCAACCAAATCCAANAGCGGTAATGTGAGGAATGTTACGCCACCTTGGGCATCACCAATGATGGCGGTTTCGATTCGATTTGTGGGCCCTTTCACAACTAACATCACTGTGGCAATGGCGTCTAGTTTTATTCTTCGATTTGTCCCATTGTGGGGCCGCCATTGCACGAGACCATCATCCATGGCAACAAGGCATCCATCTGGGGTCACGAGGCTTCGGACAACGACTCGGTTGTTCATACAACGGAAAGCAGAGCCGGAGGTATACATTCGTTTCCGAGACCCCTCGGATGAAACTGAAAGTGAATCAGTATGAATCCTCAGAACTGCTGTCTTTCTTCCATTTTCGGTAGCATGACTTACAGACACGAACTCGACCTTTACGTTGGGTGTAGCCGCTCTCGCCCCACACATCAATCGCATTGTCAATCGACAGCGATCGCCCCCCGAATGATTTGTCGGCGAACTTGTCACAGGTGTTGACGCCACATGGAATCTCGCCTTCTTTCTTCGTTTTCTTGCTGGTCGAGTCGTTGGTTTCACCAGCGTCTGACTTGTGCTTGCGTGCCTTTGCCTTGAAGCCCATGAGCCGAAGGACCTGTGCCCGATTCAAGAAGGTTACCACAGAAGTGGTGCTTCACTGTTCTGATACGTACCCGAGTTGGCTGAGCAAACCATCGATGAGACGGAGCAATCCACGGAGCGTCACTTCGGAAACATTGGCGACACCACAGACTTCAGATTGAGTGCGTGGAGAACCAGATTCCGAGGAGGCCTTGTAGATCAGTGCTGCTGCAACGCCCATCGGTTTCTTTCCTTGCCAAATGTCTTCATGGGGTTTGATTGCATTCCACAGGTGACCCACTTGAATGTGGGTATTTGGCGGGAGCTGCAAGTCAGAAATGAACTTGTCAAAGTACTGGTCAGGGGAGGAAATCTTGTGAAGATTGAGTCTTCGAGAGACTTGGCGAATTAACCGTGACAGTTCCTTTTCGGTCACATCGAACGAACGGGACATGTCTGGAATTTGTCGTGGAAGGTTCTCCTGGCGTGCGACGAGGTAAGCGCATGCTGCGGTCACACCTGCGATTGAGCGCCCTGTGACGAATCCTTCACCTGACAAGCGTCGGTAGAGACGAGCTGCTTCTTCTTGCAGAGGCTTTGGCAGCCCTGAGTTGTCCCGGATGAATTGGTTTGCCCGGACGAGGTTGCGCTCACGGCTCTTTCGAGTTTTGGAACGTTCGTCGATCACTCGACGACGGCGCCATTCACGGCGGGCTTGGGAGGAGATTCCGTGCCGGCCTGCAGACCCAGTGTTGAGGTCCCGGACATCAATGGTGGTGTTGAGGCCCTTGTCTGCCAGTGTGTAGGTGAGAGGTTGACCGACTCGAGAGCGATCTTGGCTGCGGTCACGGTTCGTCCACTCTGCCCCAGGGTCGATTACATTCTCTTCGACGACGAGGCCGCAAGAATTGCAAGTGATTTCCCCTCGACTGTCGTCCATTTGCCAATCGACGACGCCGCACTCTTCGCACGGCCTGGTGTGTCCTTCGAGTGTTCGTCTGATCTGGTGGCTGCTGTCTGCTGCCTCCCGGGAGGTCCGTGAGGTCGTATTTGTGCTGCCAGTCTGCGCTGGTGTGTTTTGTTTCATCTTCTCAACTCCTTGTTCAGTAGTTGAGAACCTTTCTATTTAAAACCCTGTGTGGCGGTGCATGCTAGTGTCTGCATGACGGCTCGTAGGATAGACGGTGTGTGTTGGGTTCTCGCTTAGTAAGTGGGAATCATGCTCAAGTGAATATAAACTGTTGTTTGAAAAACCTGAATCCATGGAAACCCTAACCAAAACCCAGGCAAGAGTTCAAAGACGGTACGCGGTGACATCCAGACGAGGAGAACACAATGCCAGCAACCGTCGTTCTAGGTGCGCAATGGGGAGATGAAGGAAAAGGGAAGTTGGTTGACCGGATCGCCGAACAGGCGACATGGGTTGCTCGGTTCCAAGGCGGAAACAACGCCGGACACACGGTCGTTCTTGGCGATCAAGTGCTGAAATTTCATCTCCTACCATCTGGAATCACTCGTAAAGAGTGCAACCTCATACTCGGCGATGGGATGGTTGTCGACCCTTGGGTCTTAGACCGTGAACTCAANGGCTGGAAGGACTCAGCAGGCGAGGACCCGCGTGGNGAACGGTTGTTCATCAGTGAGCGAGCCCACATCATTNTGCCTTACCACTGCATTCTTGANGGACAAGACAAGAAAATTGGCACCACTGGAAGAGGCATCGGGCCGACCTATGCCGACAAAATAAACAGAATCGGATTGCGATTTGGCGATCTTTCTGAAGTCGACGGTGACAGCGACTGGATGGAAGCAACCACCGCTCGGATGAACGCAAGCCTCGAGGCAGCGGGATGTCAAGACCGAATTGTTCCATCCAAGCTTGCTGAAGACATTGCATGGATTCATTCGACCTACGCCAACAGCATTGCCAACACTGGCCTCATGCTCGACAACGCCCTCAAACTTGGTGAACACGTCATTCTTGAAGGAGCCCAAGGTTGCTTGCTTGATATTGATCAAGGAACCTTCCCCTACGTCACCTCATCAGTCACCTCACGAGGCAATGCTGGACACGGAGCAGGCATCCACCCAGGTCACGTGAACGATGTCATCGGGATCACGAAAGCCTACATCACTCGTGTTGGCCACGGAGCAATGCCGACAGAACTCGAAGACGAAGTGGGCAACCACCTTGGCACCATCGGCCACGAATTTGGAACAACCACCGGGCGCAAGCGGCGGTGTGGTTGGTTTGATGCAGTGGTCATGCGCCATGCCCACCGTGTCAACGGGTTCACCGGCTTGGCATTGACCAAGTTAGATGTGCTTGGCGGTCTGGATGAATTGAAGATTTGTGTTGCCTACGAGCTCGACGGGAAAGAAATTCTCGAAATGCCGTCCAGCGCCACAGCGCTTGAACGATGCAACCCGATCTACATTACCATGCCAGGTTTCCCTGGTCACTCCCTGCAAGAATGGCTCGGTATCGCAAAGAAGGCGAATGATGAGGGTGCAGGCTATTCAACACTCCCAGCAGCAGCCCAGTTATACATCAAGAAAATCGAAGCGCTGGTTGGCGTTCCATGCACAAGCGTGGGCGTTGGACCAGACCGTGACGCAACGATCGACATGGTAAACTGAGGATTCATTTCAGTCGATTCAAGGTGAAGACTCAAAAAGGTGAGGCTCAACCGTTGGCTTACAGGGGCGTTTAGCTCAGTTGGAAGAGTGCTTGGTTTGCAACCAAGATGTCGTGGGTTCAAATCCCACAACGTCCATTTCCCTGCTCAAAAGGCCCATACCCGTGAGGCATGAACCCACAAGGCTTGCCGGCATCAACACTAAGAGGAGTCGTACAGATTGAAAGTTGAGGCGATTTAATCACATCAGAGATTCCTGGAAGAAACTCTCTTAGGGATCGACAGTCGATTTTCACTCAAGCAACAGCATTGGGTTTGAAACTGAGTGAAGATGGCCAAGATTGGATTCCAATAGAGACGAATTCAACGAATATTCCGAGAGAGGGCGTTCAAACGTTAAATGTTGAATCTGAGCCTTCGCCCGTACTCCCACTTCTTGGCGCTGCTGCCGTTGGCGTGAACATTGGATTGTCTCTAGTGCTCATGTATCTGCTTGCATCGATCCTAATACCAATTTTAGCAATCTTAATTTTTTTCTGGTTGTTCCTTATGGCAATTGGCGGCGGTCCAATTGAATCTATGTTATACATATATGACTGGTTTTTCGGCTAGTTATTCAACTGATAAACTGTTCATGGCTCACAACAGGTGCAACATCCTTCGCAGTGGCGCTCGGTGTGACTGACAGAAGCGGAAGCGACCGTCAAGATTGGTTTGTGGATGGGGTCTGTTACAACATAATTACATAAAAGGAGGACTGAGGAGAGATTAGGCATTTGAAAAAGACGCCTCGAACTACCAATCTTATTTTCCGTTTTCCGACATGTAGTGACCTCAGAACATACAAGAGAATATATTCTAGGTCTGCTTGAGCGAGGACATACGACCCTATGGCGTCGTTATCCGGGGGATTATTATGGTCAAATCCAACATTGAATCTTTGGTCGAAACCATCACAGAGGAGGTCAAGTCGAAATTCACGAGAACCATCGGGTTGGTTGGCGTGATCATCATCTCACTCTCAGCAATGCTTCCGGGGATCTTTGTAACCCCAACTTTTGCCGCAGAAATCATGGGACCTGGAATCTGGCTTGCCTATTTGGTCGCAGCATCAGTGGTGCTTCCTGCCGCTCTATCCAAGTCCGAGTTATCTTCTGGCATGCCGTCAAGCGGAGGATCTTATGTGTACTTAGAACGAACCTATGGACCCCTTATCGGAACCATCAGTGGGCTGGGATTGTGGGCCTCGTTCCTCCTCAAGTCTGCCTTTTCACTCATTGGTTTTTCTGCTTACTTCATCGTGGTCACGACGTACTTCGATATCGAGATGGAATTGATGACGCTCTCGATGAGCGCACTGGTTTTGATTGTTGTAGTCAACCTCCTTGGCGTTTCGAAAGTCAAGGCTGTTCAAGCACCGATTGTGTTCATGACCGTAGCCCTTCTGACTCTGATATGCATTGCTTCTTTCTTCAGTGATGGTTTCGATGCCAGCATCCCCATCGATGGAGCCATGAATGCGAATGGGTGGAAACTTGCGGAGGCAGCAGCCTTTGTGTTCGTCGCCTACGCTGGCGTTACGAAGGTTGCTGCAATCGGAGGTGAAGTGAAAAACCCAGAGAAAAATTTGCCAGCCGGAATCTTGCTTTCCTTGCTCATTGCAACGGTGATTTACTCAGCCATTGCCTTTTTGATGATGGCAGCCATCCCAGGTGACCAGTGGTGGATTGGCGGAGATGGCAAGGTTGTAGAGAACCCAATTTGGGTCTTCGCTGAAACAGTTGCAGGAACGAAGTTTGGCGTCGTAGCCGCCGCACTTTCAGTTCTGACGATGATTTCGATGGCACTTGCAGGTATTCTCGCTTCCTCGAGATTCCTGTTCGCAATGGCTCGTGACAACCTCCTCCCACAAGCCCTCGAAGAAGTGAATGTCAAATTCGAGACCCCTCATTGGCCGATCATCTTAACCGGTGCCGCCATGGCTCTGGCCATATTCTACGTCCCACTCGAGGACGTCGTTAAGCTCGCTTCGGGCTTTAAAATCATGATATTCATGATGATCAACTCATGCGTGATCATCCTTCGCCAAACCAGTAAGGAGCATGATTGGAACCCATCCTACACCAGTCCAATGTATCCCTATATCCAGGTATGGGGTATCCTAGCTGGCGCAGTTCTCATTGCCTTTATTGGAAACAAGGCGTTTATTGGCGCTGCTGCTGCTGTAGCAGCAGGTGCTGCCACATACTACCTCTACGGACGAAAGCACGCAGTCCTGCAAACGACTCCAATTGCATCATTCCGTAAGCAGTTCCAATCGCCTTCATCTACCGAGCATCAACGCCGAGTAACTGCGTTCCATGCTGCAGACATGGGAGGCAAGAACCATCTGACAATTCGAGAATTCCAAAGTGCACTACAAGCGCTTGGATTCAATTACTCTTCTGATGAATCACGCGTGATCTTCCATTCCGCTGATGCAGATGGAAATGGCGTGATTGACATCGATGAATTCTTCGATTCCGTTGAAATCACGAGTGACGAATAAGGCCACCACATACCACCTGAATGCATCAGTGCATTCTCGTACTTGGCGTAATCAAGGTACGGCGAAGTCAAAAAACGAAGAAGCCAAGTTCAATCCACTTCATGAGGGGATTAACAATTTCAGAGCGGAAGGAATCAAACCACAATGGACTGGTCCAACAGACCAAAGCTGCCAGAAGATACTCAATACCAATTGATTCCTCATGAGGGTAGAGGGTGGCCATCATTTCACCTTCGTCCACGAACCATCAGCGCCAACATTCCAGAATTGAATCTCTTCGCTGACATCGACATACCATCCGGATTCGCCTTGCACCGAGCCAGGGGCAGCCTGCATCACACCAACTTCTGCCGCTTGTGCAGCAAGGCTTGCCTTCCGTTCGGGACTGAGGTCGATCGTTGTGTCGGGAGACGGCGTTTGGTTGTGTGAAGTATCGGACGGTGTTGTGTCGTCATCATTCTCGTAGTCCGCATCTTCTGCGTCCTCGTACTCTTCTTCGAAGGCATGTTCAACCCATTCTTCATTCTCTTCTGCATTGTTCACACGCCGAACAAGCACAATCAAGGTAACTAAAATGAGACCGAGAAGGAATGACCCAAGCGTCATAGCAGTGTTCGTCGAACCAACCGCCCCACCAAGGAGCACAGGTTCAACATCAAAGAATCGTTGAGTGATGAGTCCATTCCAGTTCACTGTGCACGAACGGTCATCGCCTGCAGAACTGACTTTGACCTCCCATGTATCACCAGTGACGTACTTTGCTTTTCCAGCACTACAAGAAATCGATGTGTTTTCAGGCTCAACAATCACGAGGTTATCGTACTTGTCAACGCCTTGTAGTTGCAGAAGCACCGTATCGCCCTGGGCGATGTCAAAGCCGTCAAGTTCGGCTACAACCCGCACAGCAGCCCCTGGTTGGATGAGTAAGTCGATGGTGTGAACCGCATCATCAGACATCAAGATGAGTTGGTAAGACCCCGATGTCTTTCCTGTGAAGTCCCAATATCCATTTCCCGAGGGAGAGGCTTCAATCACGCCAAATGTTGCGTTCAAATCAGTGCTTACATTTGTTGCCGGCGCCATATTACCATGGGCATCAATCACTTGAATGTACAGTTCTGAAGGCACACCGGCATTGACGGTAAGCCCAAGTTCTTGATCGGTGACCAAATTACGAGCCTCTCCGGCGACCACCGTAAGACGAATGGTAGCGAAAATACCATCTGCGTTTGCACGGATTTCATGGCCACCGACGTTGGTTGGCATCCAAAGGTAGTCTGAAAGAAGAAGTTCAACGGTTGCGTCCACCCCATCAACCGTCCAGTTCAAGCCGATTGGATCGAGTGGGTTTCCGAAACCGTCGAAGAACTGTGGGTCGAGATCAAGTGGTACATCCGAGGCAAGAACTTCGTTCGCTCCGTTGAGTTCGATAAAGGCCAATTGGCCGGTGAGGGTGCTTTGCTGGAAGGAAGGTTCGAAGCGAATGTTTGTCAAAGCATCATACCATGAACCTTCGATTCGCCACATCTCAAGAACACGTGGTGAAAGGGTAGCATACCCTTCGTAGGACTGGAAATGACTTGCGTTTCCTCCAAGCAGTTCCATGGTCCCATTGACCAGCCATTTGTTGCCCATTTCATCGACTGCCCAGAACGAGAGNGTGCTTTGTTGTCCGACACGGAGGGTTGATGGTTCCAATTCGAGAACAGCGTCGATGGCTGTTCCATGATGGATTTCGACATCAANAGNCGATGCAGCACCTTCATCGATGACATTCAACTGGTGAGTTCCCATCGTGCCTGGCGTCCAATAAACTCGCCCGTCTGCGAACGATAATCCGCCACTTGAAGTGGTGAAGTTCTCCAAAGGAGGTGTAAAGGAACCAGTGTAGCCATTCGCATCCGTGCGCATTGTGACGAGTTCATAGGTCTCACCAGCGGTGTAGGTACTGTGGTCACCAACAATCGACAGTTGCGAAAGAGATGCATCTGCAGGTACGACTCGGATGGTTGAGGTCCCAGTCACATTTCCAGCACTGACGGTGAGGTTCCAGACTCCTGGATACGTCGCTGTATATCGACCAACAGGGCTCATCGTACCATTTTCCGAGGTCCAGGTTTTGTAACCTGCATCGGTATGATTCATTTCAAATCCATATTGATCGATGAGGCTGACTGTGAGGTAAACTGATTCTCCGCTACGAAGCAGCAGATTGTCGTCAAATTGGAACTCATAGGGATCACCTGCGACAACTTCCACCATACGATTGTCTTCCATTTGGTTCAAGCGAGCCTTCACATGGACATCGCCTAATTCGGTGGGCGTCCATTGGGGTGTGCCCACCCCTGCATAAACCCCATCAAGGTCCCAAACAACATCTGTTGCTGGTTTTGAATTTCCTCGCGCATCGATTAGATTTGCCTCAAGGGTGTTCGCCACTTTCGCTTGTGCTTGAGAGGTCATAATGCGCAAGGTCTGTCCGACACCGGCTTGCACAGTGATATTGAAGACATCTGTTAGGTTTCCACTAAAGGCTTCAATGCTGATGGTGCCCGCACTCCAAGGGTAGAACGTTCCATCGCTGGTGATTGTTCCGTTCGAGCAGGCCCAGTTCACTTGTTCCGAAACCACGTTGTTAACGGCGTCATACAGCGTTGCTTCAAACATCACAACCTCATCCGCTGTAAGCGAATAGACTGGTGATGTAATGACAACCCTCGTCGCCGAAGATGAACTGTAGAGGGGCGATAATTGGTCTTCTTCCAATGATGATGCAGACGGCAATGATTGCCAAGCTTGCGTGCAGAACAAAGCCACAAGAAGCAGGGTGACCAATGGCCGCATTCCCTGAATCATTGGTCTTCTCATGCTGCACCCTCACTCATTAACCCGTATCAAAGCCGCGCCTCATTCAGTCCATTCAGACCATTCGGTCTCATCCGTTTGGCGGTAGTACCATGTGCCGTTTTCATCTTCAGCCCACTCTGTACCATCATCGTCCACACGGTGATCTGCCATCCATGATGTGTCCTCTTCGGGCTCTGCTTCAGGTTCCACCTCAGGCACAACCTTTGGCGCAGGCCCACTTGGTCCGGGTGCAGGGCCGCTTGGGCCAGGTGCAGGACCCGTAGGGCCTGCAGCGCCCGGTGCAGGGCCGCTTGGGCCCTTTGCTGAACGTGATGGTGCACCATCTTCGTAATCGTCTTCATCATCGTAGTCATCATAGTCTGTGTCGCCGCCACGGAGGGCGACAACCAACAGGCCAACAACGACAAGGGCAATGATGGCAACAAGCACAGCACCAACATAGTAGAGCGGTCCACCAGCCTTGAAGAAGCCACCAACGTTTCCGGTCACTTCGAATTCAACTGATTCTGAGACTTTGCCAGATGTTACGGTCACGGTCTGTGAGCCGCTGTCAAGGGTCACGACCTTCCAAACACCTTGGCCTTGTGCCAAAACTTCTGCTCGGCCGGTCGAATCGACGTTCGTGCTTGCTGGAACTGGTATTGAGTTCTCATAGGCATCAAAGGCCGAGACGGTCACAGTGAAGGTGCCTAATTGGTCAACGGTGGTTTCAGAAAGCACCACCAGTATGGAACTGACCGTTCGTTGAGCGGCCACTGAGAGTTCAAGGCTGCCAGTGGCTTGACCAGTACTGAATTCAAGTGAATGAGTGCCTGCTGTTCGAGCGAAATAGGCATAACTTCCTTCATCAGTGCCAGCCGACATGTCGTCAACACCGCTGTTATTCTCAGTCCACTCAACGGTCTGTGGGAAGGTGTTCCCATCAGCATCTGTACCTGTGATCATAATCGAAATTTCCTTGCCAGCGTCTTGAGCAAATGTATCCACGGTTGAGGCCACACTGACGGCAACACCGTGCAAGACGGTCACCGTAACAGCGTCACTGATGTTGTAACCTGCATTGCTGATTGCGTAGCCGGCGATGGTGTAGTTTCCAACGCTGGTTGCTTGCCAACGCATGTTGGCAGCAATGAGGCTCGAAGTGATGTCAGTTGTTTCTTGAGTTTCACCGTTGATGATCACCCAAGTCAACAAACTCGTATCAAGTGCGTTTGTGTCGAGATCTGCAAGGCTTGCAGAGAAGTCAATGTATTCATCGGCAGTCAACGAAAATGCCTCGCCAGACGTGCCGTCTGAAGCGATTGCAGACACTGTTGTTGAGATGAGGTCGCCTTGACTTACTTCGACAAACAAGCTGACTTCATGGACCATTGAACCGTCATCATACACTGCAAAGATGGTGTAAGCGGTGAGCGATGATTCGAACGGTTGGAAGGTCACTTCATCGTTTCCGACATCTGCACCTTCGAGGATCGACTGGTCACTCCATGTAGCGTGAACAAGCGTCCAGTTGGCATCAATTGACCAACGGTTGCCCTTTTG
>JGI26260J51721_1001063_pt1 | contig 11954 bp, 12 predicted proteins | sample SaaInlV_120m_DNA_4_FD_51721 | JGI IMG/M metagenome (IMG submission 51721)
AAATCTGATGAAACTTGCGGTCGTGTTAAGCCGCTTGTAACCGCAATGCGCACTGCATCACGCCGAAACTCGTCTGTGTATCTCGTTGCCATTCTTAATCTACTTCATAGCAAACATTGCTCGAAAGAGACCGGAACTAAACCGTGGCAAGACCAGAGTGAGAAAGAACCGACCCTTACCCCTTACTGGGTATGCGCGAGCGCCCTTTGGACGTTTGGCCGTTTTTTCATAGCCTCGTAATGCGCTGTGCAATTGCTGAACTGTGACAGGTCGAAGTATTCCCGCAGAGCACGGTCATAGACCCAGAAAAAATAAGCGTCGCACGCCGTATTATGGTCAAAGAACCAAGTGCGGCCGTCGAGTTCCTGTTCGACAAGAGCCATCTGCTCAAAGAACATCGCCTTCGCTTTTGCTTTGATGTCTTCGTGCGCACTCTCGATGTCGCAGAATTTGGCCGTCCGGAAATGGCGGGTGATATGGGGGTGCATCCCCGAAGAAAACCAGTTCATGTGTGAAATGGCGAGTGCAAGTTCAAACCCATCTTGTGGCAACAGATTAGCTTCGGGGTAGGCACCAGCAATCCAGGTTTGAATCGCAGAGTTCTCGCTCAAGCCTTTTCCATCGACGGTCAAATACGGAACTTTTTGCTTCGGGTTCACCATCTTATAGCTCTCAGAAGTTTGCTCCTTTTTAGCTAAGCTGATCAACTCAACGTCGAATTCGGCGCCAGCCTCCAAGAGAGAAACATAAGCTGCTATCGAGCATGCGCCCGGCGCGTGATAAAGCGTGATTGTCATTGTTTTTCCTTTTGAATGGTCAAAGCTCGCGTGCATCGCGCATATCGACGACGAAGTTTAACACTAACAGATATCCATGGCNGTCCAAGGTACTTTGGTATGGCGAATGCTGAGCTGATTGCATTTCAACGGCCCGACACACCAACCCGCCGACAAGATGGTATCGCAGAGGCACGCGCAAATCGAACCAGTTCTGTATCAATGGACAAAAATTGTAGGGTCGTGTGCGAAATGGGTTTCCGCCTGAACGAGCACTCTGTGCACGCGTCGCGACCAACCAGATCAGCTGAGAAACCAGCTCACCCGAGGCAGCAAACCGCAAATACCTACCACTCACTTGAGAGTGGCCTTTCCACACAAATGTTAGATTAGATAATCTCTGACTGGCACATTGTAAGAAAACGCCTTCAGCTAAACCATCCTTGATCGCAGCATCCGCATTCAACGGCTTTACTGACAACTCACGCAGTTCGTTTTACGTTCCTATTCTCAGCGCGCTGTTCATCTGGCGTAGCATCGCGATGACACTTTGAGGTGTGATCCTACCTGTTGCCGGGTTTTCGTCGCTTGGTCGGTTTTGGATGGATACCGTAAAATCAGAACTGTCCGACTGAACGGTTACTGTGTGCAGATTACGGTCCAAAGTCGGGTCAGCCCAGACTTCCATTTTCGTATTGTCTGGCCCCAACCCTGCAAGGCTGAACGCGGCGGCGACGTTTACATTGGCTGGGAATTCCTTGGCAATTTCCGTAACGCTGCCAGACAACAAACAATATGGCATGTCGATCTTCGACAGGTCGACGCCAGATTTTTTGACAAACGGCGCGTTCAACAAGCCAGCAACGGGTTTGGACGTTTTGATTGTGACCGATTTCAGATCCCCTACTGCGACCGCCTTGAGTGCATCGATTCCCAAAATTGCGCCAGATGGAACGATGATCTGCCCACCGTTGTCTTTGGCCAACTGAACCAGATCATCTTTTCCCAAAAGTTGACTTGCGGATAAAACAATCAGGGTTTTGCCCGCTGCGAGGACAGGGCGTGCAAGTTCTTCAAACATCTGCGGCGGCAGGCTCTCAAGAACGAAATCACAGTGGTCGGCGATGTCCTCCAGCGCATATTGGGCCACCGGAGAGGTTAGCGTTGCATTGAACTCAGCAGCACGCGCATCTGTACGCGCACAAAAACCTGCCAGACTAAACCCCGTAATATTGCCGCGATCTAAGGCTTGACCGACCTTAAGGCCGATTGCTCCGATGCCTGCAATTCCAACTTTCATGCGCGATACCTTTCAACCATTTCCACAATCCGATTTGCAGCGGCCACGGCTGCCGTTTCATCTTGGGAAAAGTTCAATCTGATGTAGTTTTTGGAATGGGGTCCAAACTCCGCTCCGGGCGTCACTGTGACGCCAGCCTGATGGCGCAACAACTGCACGAAGGTGTCAGGTGATACGACAAGTTCGGGCAGTTCCGGGAACACATAGCTTCCGGCCTGCGTCGTTGCCGTTTGAAGGCCTGCTCCTCGGAAAATCGTAAGCAAGGCATCGCGGATAGCTTCGTGTTGAGCGATACGATCAACCATCCAACCTTCCGGTTCCTGAAACCACGTGTTCAAGGCGGCTTGGTTATACCCCCCTGCCCGCAGCGATACGATGGCCTGCAATTTTTCCATTCGCTCAATAAGGCGCGCTGACCCGAACGCGACGCCAAGTCTAAATCCACTGAGGGACTCCATTTTCGAGGGACCCATAATCGTAATCAGGTTTTCGGGGCGCGATGGACAGGCCCGTAGATGGGCGTAGGTTTCGCCGCTATAAAGCAGGCGCGAATATAGCTGATCGACAATGATAGTTGCATCGTATTTTGCCGCGAGTGCTGCAATAGCTTCGATACAGCTTTGCGAATAGACGGTCCCCGTTGGGTTGTTCGGCGTCGAAAACACGAGCGCCTTTGTGCCATCTTTGAATGCCTGCTCCAGCTGATCAAGGTCCAGCCCGTGGTCCGTTACGTCGCCGTCATTCTTCAGGGGGATTGGAATTATTTCACCTCCAAAGAACGTTACGAGCTTGCGATTGGCAAAATAGTCAGGCTCGACAATGGCGACCTTTGTCCCTTGCTCGACCACGGACCCGAGAGCGAGAAAAAGCGCGCCCTGGGTCCCCGGAGTTATGATGAGTTCTTTATCAGCAGAAACAGGTGCGCCCGTAAACGCCGCCAGATGCGTGGCCACGCGTTCGCGAATGCCCGCATCGCCGCGATATTCGGTATAGGCTTGCTTGCTGCCAACATCATATCCGGCTTCCCATGCCTCGCGTGCCCCCGGCGTTGGCGGGAACGCGTCGACGTCACCATGGGAGAAATCCACAGGAATTCCATCAATTTTCGCGCCACGCATCTGCGCGTCTAAATGGCTCGTATCCTGACGGACTTCTTGGCCAGGCGCATTGTCAGCGCCAAGTCCCATAAATTTCTGCTCAAGTGATGTCATGCTAGATAAATCTTCCGGTGCTTGGGGAAAGGAAACCATTATTTCGATTCCGAGTGTCAGTGCGCAATGACGCTGCCATTCAGGCAGCGAAGGCCGCTTACGCGGTTGCCTGACGTTCCAATACACGCAAAATCAAACAAAAGCACGTTAGGCGCTCGTTAATCCTCGTGGGTCCACAATTTTTATTGTGTGGCAACGCACTGAAGACCAAACGATCCTGATCGCATCAGATGATATTTGCAACATTGGTCGAGACCCAGCTCCACTACTACTGGTTGTGTTTTATTGGGTGGATTCTTTGCGAACAAAATTGGGGTATTTTAGATCAGCTTCACCAATGCTCTCAAGTCTCGGCACGTGGCTTAGTCGAATAGTGCGTCCTGAAAAATGAGCCCACGATCAACCTCAGCTTACTTGGTTGATGTCTCGCATAGGATGAGCTTTTCAGCGTATTGGGAAATTTCGCTACGCTTAACACCAATCTGATTCAGTTGATCATTCGACATTGCGCTCAAAACCGACGTCATGCGCGCAATCTTCATGTTCACTCCAAAACGCGTCAAGGCGTCCGAGAACCGATAGAGGGAGAACCGCTCCAAAAGACCGAGGATATTTGGTGCCGTATTCGTAAAAGCCATTTTCTTATCCTTCGTTGCGCGCGGTGAAGATAACCGCGCGTGCAAGTTGAAAGCNNCATATATGTCGTATCCACGCATGGACAATTGACGTCTAGGAGATGCCGCTATGCAAAAAACGCATAGGTAATAATGGTTTGAGCGAACCGTCTTGCCGGAGATCACGTGCCTACCCAGCGCGAGCGGACTGGACAAATCGCATTTCCGGATGATTAATCGGGTTTTGTATGCAATTTAGTAAATGAGGACTCATGGCCTATCCGGCAATTAAAATCCGTGCACTTCAGGCTTTTGTCGCCGTTTATGAAGAGCAATCGTTCAGCCGAGCAGCGGAACGCGAGAACACGACACAATCAGGGATGTCGACGCAAGTCAAAGGGCTAGAGCTCATTCTTGGGACGCCGCTGCTGATCCGTGAACGCAAGAAATTCATGCTGACCCCCGAAGGGGAAATCGTTTACCAAGAGGCACAAAGTATTTTGCGATCATTAATGGCAACTGAACAGGCCGTGAAGGAGATGCAAGGCAGCGTTGGCGGGGCCGTGCGTTTTGGGATGATCCCGTCGCTGACACGCTCTGCCCTCATTCCAGCACTTGACGAATTTAAAGGCGAATTTCCTGATGTCGAACTGTCCCTGTTGGAAGAATATAGTTATTCCCTGATGCGCCGCGTTTTGGACGGAGAGCTTGATTTTGCTTTGGTGCCATCAACCGAGCTTCCAGCGGGATTGACAGGAAAATTCATCGGGCGCGACCGGGAGATGCTTGTGTCCAGTGCCGCGCACAACAAAGACACCGCACACCTTCAATCCGTCTCGCTGTCCGCGTTATCCGGCGCACGTTTGATTGTTCCCTCGCGACTGAATGTGCGGCGCAAGCAATTTGACATGCTTTTGAACAACCACGGTATCAAGGTCGCTGAGACACTCGAGATGGACGGTATGCTTGCGACGCTTGAAATGGTTGCCGTGACAGATTGGGTTGCGATCCTACCGTCGGCGATATGTTATCCGGACAAAGGTGGATTGGTGCGGCGTCTTAACCCGATAACGGATCCGCCCATCAGTCTTGATTACGTGTTGGTCGAAAAGGCTGAAGCCGCCCCGCCCCGCGCTGCCAAATTGCTGGCAAAGTGCCTGACCCATCACATTGCGAATATTCTAGCGGACTGGGGCGACACCTTTGATATTGAAAATCGCGAACCCTAGCATTTGAAAATATGATCCTACGGGCCCGTTTTTTGTGAAACCATGGATATAGCAAATGGGGGAAACGGCATGGTTACTGGGATTGTTGGGATTGGGAACATGGGGCGGCCCATGGCAGAGCATCTAAGCGAAATTGGTGAAAAGCTGGTTTTGTGGAACCGCACCGCAGAGAAAGCGCAGGGTCTTTCTGGCAGTACGGTCATGAAAACCCCTCGTGCTGTCGTAGAGTCTGCGGACATCACCATGTCCGTTCTGGCCAATGACGACGCCTTAAACGCCGCCTATCACGCTCCTGGCGGCATGTTGGAAGCTGACCTGACAGGTAAAACGATCGTTGAGTTCTGCACAACGTCCCCGGAAACCGTCCTTGCGTTGGAGCAGGCCGTTGAGGCGCGCGGTGGGTTGTTTTTGGAATGCCCCGTCAGCGGTAATGTTGTCCCTGCCCGTTCTGGTCAACTGATGGGATTGGCGGGCGGCAAACAGGCGGCGTTCGATGCGGCGCAACCTCTGCTCGTGAAACTGACCCGCAGGCTCGAACATTTGGGCCCAACAGGATCGGGTGCTGCGATGAAGTTGGCGGTAAACCTGCCGCTCATGGTGTATTGGAGCGCGCTTGGGGAGGCCGTCGGTCTGGCAATGGCAAAAGGTGTCGATCCCGCCCTAGCGCTTGATGTGTTAGTCGATAGTTCTGGTGCCATTGGAGCCGCCAAAAAGCGGGTTCCGCCAATCCTCAGCATGCTAGTCGATCAAGACCCTGGCGTTGTCAGTTTTAGTTTGAAGAATGCAATCAAGGACATGAAGTTGATGGAAGATTTAGCTGTGAGCAGTGGCGGCCCGTCGGGCGTCATCGGTGCAACGCTGGCAAAAGCCCAAGCAGCAGCAGACAGCGGTTGGTCGGAGTATGACAACTCCCTCGTCGGCGTTTACGGTCAGAAAGGATCAACCCAATGATTGGTGTAGCACTTCTCGGATATGGTTGGTGGGGGCAGCACATTGCTCGTCGCCTAAAGGATCACCCCGAATTCGATCTGCGTTGTGTGGTCGAACCCGCGACGGCCTTGCATGCAGACATCGAAAGCCTTGGCCTCAATGTCGCACAAAATTATGAGGCTGCCCTGGCCGATCCANCCGTGCATGCCGTCATCCTGACTTCGCCAAATGATCTGCACGACAGCCAGATTGCACAGGCCGTTGCCGCTGGCAAACACGTATTCTGCGAGAAACCATTGTCATTGTCCGCGGACGGTGCGCGTGCCAGTGTTGTTGCCTGCCGTGAAAATGGGCTCGTGCTGGGGATTGGTCATGAGCGGCGTTTTGAACCTGCCGTCCTTGCGCTGCGAAAAATGCTGGAGGGCGGCGAACTGGGCACAATCATGCATACCGAAATGGCCTTTAGTCATGATAAATTGATCGGATTGACCTCTGACAGTTGGCGTACCACCAAGGCGTTTGCCCCTGCTGCGGGTATGACCCAAATGGGCATTCACCTGACTGATCTTCTGATTGCGATGTTCGGGCCCGTAGCGTCCCTACACGCATTTACAGCCGATCGTAGCCTAGGTTGGGAAACCGGCGATGTCGTGACCGTCCAATTGCAATTCAAGGCTGGTATGACGGCCACCTTGCAAGCGATCTTGCACACGCCGCACTTCATTCGCACCCATGTATTCGGAAGTGATATGTGGGTGGAAATTCGCAATGCGACCCATCCCGACACGCCCGGTGGTAAGTCGACGATGGAACGATATCGTAGCATCGATGATACCGAAACCGAGGTGTTCGAATGGACAGACAGCGTAACAGCCAACCTCGAAGCGTTCGGTGCAGCGATCCGCGGCGAGGCGCCTTACCCCTATTCGGATTTCGAATTACTCCATAATATCGAGGTGTTAGATGCAATTGTTTTGTCCGCCGATACTGGGCAATCAGTGCAACTTTGATCGCCAAAGCATCCATCAAGATTTCAAATAGTCACTATCAGCAGTAATAAATTGACCGAATCTGCACGCCGGTCCTAGCCTTGTGGAATATCAGGGAGGGACCGGATGTCATCAAATCTGATCAGACATCGCATTTTCGAAGAGCTGCGCGAGGACATCATGTCCTGTGATTTGCAGCCTGGCGAAGAGTTGCGCGAAGTCGCACTGGCCAAGAAATATGGTGTGTCGAAATCTCCGATCCGTGACGCGCTACAGCGGCTTGAATTTGAGGGGTTGGTTGAAATTGCGCCACGGCAAGGCCATCGCATTGCACCGATTTCAATCAAAGACGCCATCGATATTCTAGATTTACGTGAGGTGTTGGAAACCTCAGCTGTGCGCAAAATCGCGACAGACGCCGACCCAATCGACCTTGTGGCGCTAGACGAATTTCGCAAAGCGGATCTGTCATCGCTGCGCGAATTTGCCCGATATAACCGCAATTTCCATGCTAAAATAAACGCGCTTTCAGGAAATGCGCGCCAAGCAGACGTGATGCAGTCGTTAATGGACAACTATGAACGTCTTTGCATCGTGTCCTTGTCATCGCGCCGCCAAGAGGCGCAAGAAATGCACGCGGCACTCGACGATCATAATAAAATTATCGACGCGCTGCAGGCCCGTGATGGTCGTGCAGCTGCCCGACTTTGCGCCAAACATATTCGCAAGTCCTACGTTCAAATTATGCGCGGTTTGGAAAACCGTCCGGTGGTTGCCTAACGATTAGACCCACTCCTGATATATCACTAGATTCGTTAATCCATTTAGAAGAAAGCACATTATAATGCCTGATCCGACAATCGCCCAATCCAGTACGCATGATATTGTTGTGTCCGGGCAAGGTGTTGGCAAAACGTTTGCCGACGGATCTGTGATTGCCCTGCAGGACGCACATTTCAACATCAAACGCGGGTCTTTTGTGTCGCTTGTTGGCCCATCGGGATGTGGTAAATCTACTTTGCTGCGGCTGATATCCGGGCTCATTCCACCCACATCCGGTGAAATTGCTGTCCACGGCACACCTGTAACGGGTCCGCGCGCTGACATCAGCATGATGTTTCAAAAGGCGACACTGCTTGATTGGCGCACCGCGATCGAGAACGTTTTGCTGCCTACCGAAATCAACGGCACCCCGACCAAGGCGGACAAGAACCGCGCGTTTGATCTGCTGAAACTCGTCGGGCTTGAGGACTTTGCGTTTTCGTTCCCTGCGCAACTATCCGGCGGGATGCAGCAACGGGTTGCCCTCGCACGGCTTTTGCAAACTGGCGCTGATATTCTTTTGTTGGACGAACCGTTTGGCGCGCTTGATGAATTTACCCGCGAACACCTGAATATGGAATTGATGCGCATTGTTCAGGAGGTCGGGGCAACTGCGTTTTTCGTGACCCATAACATCGCCGAAGCAATTTTCCTCGCGGATCAGGTTGTCGTCATGACATCGCGCCCGGGTCGCATGGCAAAGATCGTCGATGTAGACCTTGAACGCCCCCGCCCCTTGTCCATTCAAACGTCAGTCGAGTTCAACAAACTGGTTGAAGACGTGCGCGAAACGTTGGGCGAAATGTAATGGCAGTGCAAGACGCCATCCCGGCCCCGCAGGCCGTCGAGGACACCGCAGGCACAGTGCGCCGCAAACGGATTTTGCGTCATGCAGGGATTTTCCTCACCCTCATATTGATGTGGGAATTCGGATCACGGATTGGCTGGCTTGACCCGCTGTTTTACCCGCGCCCGTCCAATATTATGCGGTCATTCTGGTTGATCTACTTTCAAAACGGGAACGTCTGGTACCATCTTTACGCAACGATGAGCCTTGTTTTTCTGGGCTGGATCGGCGGATCAATCCTTGGGATTGGCCTTGGCTCATTGGTCGGGTTCAATTCAGTGTTGCGCCGTTTCCTAAAGCCTTACGTGATCGTTCTAGAGGCAACGCCTCGGATCGCGGTTGCGCCGTTGTTGATTGCAGCCCTCGGGTTCGGGGCGAGTTCCAAGATTGCGATCATTGTACTAGTTTGCTTTTTTGCGCCTTTTATTAACACCCTGTCTGGTGTCATGAATGTGGACGAAGACCGCCTTGAACTGTTCCGGTCCATGCGCGCTTCAAAGATGCAGGTGCTGCGCAAACTGGTTTTACCGGATGCGGTTCCGATCATCATGGCGGGCGAACGCCTGGCCCTGACTGCGGCGCTGTCAGGTGCACTGGTGGCCGAATTTATCCAGCGCGACGAAGGCATCGGCTCGCTGATCCTAGTCTACACGCGCAACCTTAATATGGCGTCAGCATTTGCTTGCATCTTCACGCTTACGATCCTTGGGTTCCTTATTTTCAAAGGGATGGAAAAAATTGATTTCTACGTGGCCTTCTGGAAATACGAGGGTGGACGCGAACGGGTCAGTGCCAAGCGGCGCGCTGCGATGGAAGGGCCAGATCATGCATAATAAAAACTCACCCGCCACGTTCTGGGTTTTCGAATTCATCTTTCGGGTCTTGCCGCATCTGGTGTTGTTCGCAGTGCTGATCTGGCTTTGGGAGCTGGCCGTCGCCACAGGGTTCATAACGTCCATCATTATCCCCCGCCCAAGCAAAATTGGCGGCGCGATTGTTGAACTCTATATCACTAAGGGCACGATCTATCGCCACTTCTTCATCACCCTGACTGAAGCGGTGGTCGGCTTTCTTATCGGGGCAACAATCGCAATTAGCTTGGCCGTAAGTTCGTCGCTGTCCGAAACATTCAAACGCTACGTGATCCCCTATGCAATCGTGTTGAACGTGACGCCGGGCATCGCCCTAACCCCCGTTATCATTGCGTGGTTTGGGTACGGCATGGGATCGAAAATCGCACTGGCTGCGATTATCTCGTTCTTTCCAATCTTCGTGAACACCCTGACCGGACTTGTGCAGGTCGATGAGGACCGTGAAGAATTGTTTCAATCCTTGGGCGCCACCAACTATCAGGTATTTCGCAAATTCCGCGTGCCAGCCGCACTGCCGTTGATGTTTGCCGGCCTCAAGATTGGTCTGACGACCGCCCTCATCGGGGCCGTCGTTGCCGAATTTGCCCAAGCCACTGACGGCGTTGGTGTTCTGATGAGCCGCTTTTCGTTCCAACTCAACATGGCTGCTTCGCTCGCGACATTGATGAGCATGACGACCATCGGCCTTATCCTATTTTACACAATGGAATTTCTAGACGACCGGATCGTGTTCTGGCGTCGAGAGAACCGTCGCGCGGCTGCGTCACGCGCGCGGGCAAGAGCCTGGAAGAACCAGCTTTGAGAGTGACGCGAAATCTTTTCCTGGGAGGAAATTAAAATGAAGATGTTTAAAGCAATGATGTTATCGACGGCCCTCGTCGTGACGGCCATGCCAAGCGTAAGTTTTGCGCAGGACGTGACGATTAGTGTGATCAAACCTACACCGCGCTCGGCAGTGTTCTTTCCGCTCGTCGTCGGTGAGGCACTCGGCTATTTCGAAGACGAAGGTATTACGGTTAATCTGCTGCCATCAGATACGTCGATCCCTTACGTCGCATTTGTTCAGAACGGTCAAGCCGATCTTGCGATGCTTGATCCGAACGAAACCATCAACGCGCGTCTTGCGGGTGCAAACATTAACACCGTCTACGAAGTAATGCAGAACGCGCCCGAAGGTATCGCGGTGCTGGCGGGTGGTGATTTCACTTCAATGACCGATCTTGTCGGCACGACGGTCGGCCTCGTGTCTGACCGTGACCGTGCGTTCCTTCAGGCCGCGCTGGATATCTCGGGTTACTCGATCGATGATGTTCAAACAGTTGTACTGGGCGAAAGTGGCCCGACCCTTGCGGCGGCGATCCGTGATGGCAACGTATCCGCAATTTCGGGATCTGTGTTTGACTGGGCCGCGCTTGTGGCCAACGGGATTGAAATTGATACCGTGACACCCGAGGAACTGCTTGCCAGCCCTGCAAACACGCTGGCCATGAATGCCGACATGATCGAAGAAAGTCGCGATGCCATGGAAGGGTTCTTTCGCGCGTGGTCCAAGGGCATGCACGTAGGCGCAACCAACCCTGACGCGGTTGAGGCGATGCTGCGCAAAGCTGTCCCAGAAGAATGGGAAGTCGAAGCCGCTGGTATGGGTCTGTTTCAGGGCGTTCTGCCGATGAACATTTCCACGACCGAACGCATGGGCGATATGCAAGCTGACGTTTGGACCAGCGTGCAGCCGCGCATGGTGTCATCTGGTGCCATTGCAGAGGCGGTTGATGTGTCAACGTTCCTGAATGACACCTACATCGAAGCAGCCAATAATTTTGACAAGGCCGAAGTCGAAGCCGATGCCGCCGCGTGGCTTGCTGCGAACTAGTAAGCAGTAGCGACACGATGCACGATCGCCGCCGCCGGATTCATCTGGCGGCGGCATTCATCACCAACCCCATTTAACAGGACGAACATTCATGACCCATTCCACAATTGACACCCGCAAAATGGGTGATGCCGTGAACCGCTACGGACCAACTTCTGCGCGCCCTGCCCCTGCTAACCCCGGCCGTCTGTCGACATTGACGGTAGATAGCCACGCCCATGTCGTCATTCCTGCAGCCGCCAAATACATGATGCCTCATGTCGATCCACAACGGATTGCGATGGTGAAATATGCCAATGACGAAACCAATATGGTCAATAACCAGCAGGAAAAAGATCGCGGCCCTGTCGCCATGCAGGATGTCGAAGACCGGATGCGTGTGCTAGATGCCCAAGGCATCAATATGCAAATCGTCGCCCCGCCCCCGCCGCAGTGTTACTATCAATCCGCGATTGACCATGCCGCCGTCGCCAGCCGCATTGTCAACGATG
>JGI26260J51721_1001069_pt1 | contig 11911 bp, 25 predicted proteins | sample SaaInlV_120m_DNA_4_FD_51721 | JGI IMG/M metagenome (IMG submission 51721)
ATGTTGGTTATGATCATCTAAAATTGATTGTTTCATAATTTTGTTGGTGTTTTCAAATGTTTCTTCAACATCACGTCCAAAATGATCTTTAATATATTTGTACCCAATTAATTTCATTTCAGATATAGAAGATTGAACAAATTGACCAACTTGAAAGTGAAAATCTTTAGGAGATAATTGAGAGGTTTTCATTATCATTCTTGGGTTTCTGTATGATTTCACAGACCAAATGTAAATTTTCATTGGTTTTTTAAGAGTAAAGTTTTGATTTGCCATTGTTAAAATTTTTAATTGTTTATATTAATCAAATATAACACTATTCTATGTTATAAACAAAAGTTAATAAAACTATCTTATAGCATAAGACCCATAGTTTGGTCTACCTAATTTATTTACTACACTATATCTCAATGCGTCAAGTGAATGATTGAAAGCGTCTATTGGTTTATTAGTCAATTGACCATTTTTGTCCTCAATATATTTGTAATTTCTTAATTCTTTTATTGTGTTGATGCTGTTTTCTGTAACGTGCAACTTATATCTTCTGATCATATCAATTCCAATATTAATAGCACCTTTGTAGGTAGGTTTTGCATTAAAACCCATTCTGTGTATTTCCTCTATTGATTTTGGCTCTGCACTATCACAGAACACCTCATCTCGTCTATCCAATCCCAATCGTTTAAACTCATTGCCTATATCTTGGTTGGTCATTCCCGTTCTGTAAATAAGCTCATTTACGAACATATCTTGGTCTAATATGTAAGTTTCTACCATTGAAGTGGGATCGTTGCTAAAACCGAAGTCTAAACCCCTTGAAACGAGTTTGGCATTGTGTGGTATTTCCTTGATAGTTTTAAAATCAAATATTAAAGACCTACTTTGTCCTCGTTCTCCTAAACCATAAACTCGCCAATAATTCTCGTCCGTGTTTTTTAGTCGTTCAATTTCGGTTATTATTTCATTACTTAAAAAAGGATTGTCCTTGTAAGTTGTTTGGTAAAATTCAACATCTTCCCGAGTAAGTACCTTGTCATATATCCAATGGAACTCATCAGACGGGTTGTAGTCAATTATTATCCGTTCTGTTGTACGGAATATAAGCTGTTGCCAATCTTCAAAATTAATTTCGTTTGCTTCATTGACAAATAATAGGTCTCTTTTTCTACCACGTATTTTTTGTGGTTGATCAAGCGAGATAAACTCAATAAGATTATTATTAATGTAATACTCATTCCCACTTTTTGAGTGATCACCCTCATTGTAAATTTGATTAGTTTTTAATATTTCAAGGAAATCTCGCATAACAGTTCCTCTAACAGCAGGGAACGTCTTACGGCAAATTGTAATTGTTTTTTTGGTATTTGAGTAACAATATTTAAAGATTATCCATAATAGTATATTGTAGGTTTTCCCCGAACGAGTTCCACCCTGCTCAACTAATATTTTTGTCTTTGCATTGTCGCAATGCCTAAAAACCTTATTCGTCTGTATTTCCACTATCCTCGTCTAAATTATCGGTATCTATTATTTTTATCTCAAATAATTTTTCTCCGTCTGATCCCGTAATCTCTTGGCGCTCAACATAACCTCTTTTCTTTCCTTTTGTTGCAAGGTAAAACTTGATCAACGTAGTATTTCCGTCTCTTATTTGTTCGAACATTTTGCTCTCCGTAAAATCAAGTGCCACGTTGCCAATGTCATTTACTTCCTTTTTAAATTCGGGATCATTGTTGTAGTACTCATAAAAGGTTGATCGGTGTATTCCTACATTTTTACAAGCATTAGTAACCACCCCCATTGATTTTTCCAACGCATTGATCAAAGACTTCTTAGTGTGTCGGATTTTGTCTGATTTACTCATTTGATATATTTGTCTAAATTTATATTATAATCGTAACCAAATTCGTTTAGTAATTGTTTCAANTTACCATTTGGAAAACTTTGTGAAGCATATCCTAACTTAAATACATAATTTTTAAAATTTGTCAAATCAATTTCATTGTGGTGTTCCAAATACTCTGCAATTTTATTCTTACTCGATTGTTTCTTAATGCTGTCAAATAAATTCTGTTTTGACTTTATTCCTAATTGAGTAAAATACTTATGGATATTCCCTGCGTGATTTGATAATTTTAATAGTGGTTTAGTATGATGCTTATATTCTTTTATTCCGTCTTTTATTAGTTTTCGCATAATCGCAATCTGTTGGTCCATATTGTCAAACAAATAAGGATAATCCTCGCCAACTAATTCGGGAAAGGTGCACCTATTTGGTAATACAACTACTTGATCATTCATAATACTTTCTGCTATACTAATACAAAATGTTTCGTGCCTACTATTAATTACATTTGAGTGGCACTTGGACAATTCCTTTAAATAGTCTTGGTGTTTAGTAAATGATTTAACTATGGTATAAGGTTTTTTATTTATTGTATTAATATTGTCCTTATCTCCTGCTGTTAATATCACTTGGAAATCTAATCCCTCACTATGCAATTGATCAAATATTGCAAAGGTATCTTTCCAATTTTTGTACCCGTCCAACCTATGATTATAGATAAAGGTAAATTTTTCATATTTTTGCCCTTGTTCTATTTCATTGCAATAACCACCTAAACTTATTTGGCTCTTTTCCTTTAATAACGAAATTTTATCAGAATTTAGCACATCATTTGCTTCCTCTATAAGCATATCATAACAATATTTGGTATGGAAGAAATTCATATCAGCACCCAATGATCCAACTAATTGGTCATATAAAATGTGCATACAAGGTAAATAACTCGTTACCTTTTCTAAACTTCGGTGTATTACATAATGGTGGTAATTAAATACTTTTGGTCTAAAGTCATCAACAATAGTATCTTGGAAATACCTTAAATGGTGTCCTTGCTCGACCACATTGTTCCAAATAATATCAAAGGAATATTTTTTAAATATTTCCCTAAAAATATTACTATTAAAATGAATAACTTGGTGCTTTTTAGATTTAGGCATTGGTATCTTTAAAATTTTAACCAATGAATTTAAATCGTCTTTTACATATTTTCTATTCGCATCAATAAGTAAAAAAAAATTGTACCTACCCGTCTTTAGTAATTCGTTGCATAGTTGCTTAATAATAATATAATTGCTGTCGGCATTTAAAACATCAACCGATAGCATTGGATATATTAATATATTTAATTTTGGATTTTGCATATTACGTTTGGATATTTTTTAATAAATTCTTGAAAGTCCTTTTCCATTTTTTCATATTGGTAATATGGCATAGATAAATTTATGATCACTTCATCTGTTGTTGGTGTTTCGGTGTCCTCTGTGAAATCTCCCTCATCAAAAGTTTCCTCTAATGCCATAACCTCTAATCCCCAATCATTTAGTAAATCTGTGTCCCAATTGTTTGCAAGTAAATCCCAATCCCATTGTCCAAAACCTACATTGTCTTTTATAATAAACTGATTTTGTTCGTCTAATGTTAAATCTTCTATTTTGGTAACCCAAATCTCTTTTAGTCCTGCTTCAACACTTGCTTTGTATCGCATATTCCCACCAAGTATAACATTGTCTTGGTTTACTACAATTGGTCTAATTTCAAGCATTTTAGGAAATTCCTTTATGCTATTAACTAATTTTTTGAATTTAAAATCTTTTATAAATCTTGGGTTGTTTTCGTTCTCACGTATTTCGTGAATTTTTACTTTTTTAGTTTTCATTTGTTTCTTGGTTTTCTTTTATATTTTTTAAATAAATCATTTCAATAGGTTTTTCTAATAAATCAATATTAGTCTCACTCATTTGAGATATTTTATGGATTGCTATTTGTTTTTTAGAGGTTACTTTTAAATCAGTACTGCAAACAATATCAGACAACCATAAATTGAGTTGAGGATTATATTTTGAATAAATTTCGTAATTTTTCAATGCGTGTAGTATAGTTGCGTGATCACTCGATTTTCCACGATCTTTAAAATATTTTGCCACTTGGCTTAAATTTAATCCTACATATTTATAAGCAATAACACAAAACACAGCTCTAGCTTCAATATATTCTCGCTTTCGAGTATTGTCTAATATGTTAAGTTCTGCTAACGCATTTATTTTTTGAACAATTTGGTCTAATGGTTTCATAAAGTATCTGTAATATAATAGTTATCTAAATCGGCATCATCAATAAACCACTCGGAATATCTTTGCATACCTAATTCTGTTTTCTGTTTTCCTCGTAAATAAAATTCCTCACTACATTTAAATTCCCCAATGTCAAGGCTTCCTTTGTCAAGGACAAGGAAAGTAAATTGATCATAAGTAATACCAAATAATTGGCAATAAATATAGCATTGTATATCGTAACCATATTTATTAGCACTATATTTAAATGCTTTTATGTCAGTTGTGGTTTTAATGTCGCAAATACCACCACTATTTCGTAATATGTCTGCTTTTCCACGAAATGGTATTCCTTGTATCACATCAACTTTTGGCACTTCAAATTTTGCACCATTAAGATATTGTAAAGCACATTCATTTCGTAATAACGCATCTGCAAGTCGTTCTGCATCAGATTTTTCCTTTGAGGTGTAGGCTGTACCATATTCCTCTTTAGCAAGTTTATATGCTTTTGAATTTTTAGATGCTACATCAACAAAATGGAATTGATCAAATTTCTCGGGCTCAAGGATTAAAGTATGCAATAAACGTCCGTCTCGCATACCTTGAGTTTCTTGTCCACCATATTTGTTTACATAATAGTATTTTTTAGGACTATCAACCAACAATTTGATCGATGAACTGCTTAAAACTTGGGTGTTTAGCTTACCATAGTAAAATTCGTCATTGATTGCCAATTTTTCAAGTTTNTCTTGATTTTCAATTGTTCCGTCTAATAAAGAAATGTTTTTCATTTTGTAAAATATTTAGATTTGATTTTATTCCACCATACATTGTGAGAATAAAGTTGATTAAATTCTTTTTGAGTGTAAATTTCAATCCGTCCATTAGTAATAATTGAATAAACACCACTCGGTAATTGTTTTATTGTTTTCATAAGTTAATAATTGATTTTAATTTATTTAATTCTGTTTCTAATTCTTTTATTTTTTCCTCTGATTTGCGAGAACGTAATATTGCTCTATTTTTATCGGCTCTATATTCGCTTATTGCTTTATCGTACATAAGTCGATCGTTTTGTATTTCATTAACGTAAAAAAAAACTACTGCAATTGATCGGGCAAATTCTTTAATCTCGGGGTTATCGGGTTTCATTTTTTCCCATTTTAACACCATTTCAGCACAATAAGTAAAAGCACCATAATATTCAAGGTCTTTTAGGTTGTTTATTTTTTTATTCATTGATCACTGCTTTATTATCTACAATTGTGTAAGTATGNAATAAATCGTGAATAGTCGAATATGTAAATAAATAAGAAACATTACAACAAGCGCAAATATTAGTACAATCATTTAAGGTTAATTGTCCAACAAAATATTTGTCAGATAATGCGTTGTAAAAGTTTTCTGCAATAGCAGGATATTTTAATTTTTGAGCGTTGTAAATTTCTAATGGCTCTTGTCTAAGTAATTCAAATAAGGTAGGATATTTCATAATTTTAAAGTGTATGGTTTATAAAAGGGTGGTTAAAACAAACTTTAACAACACACCACAAATTTAATTTTGTTGATGCAAAGTTATTAGCTTCCATTTCAGTTGAAAATTTTGCAGTTTTGTTGCCTTTACCTTTTAAAGTGTTTAATGTTTCTTCGTTTAATACTATAAATAAATCGGTTTTCATTGTTTTATTGTTATAATTAATAATAATCAAATATAACACTATTCCTACATATAAACAAAAGTTAATAAAGTTACTTTAAGTTTTATTTATTAAACTCGCCCATTCCTCTTTGAGTAAATAAATTTCCTTTTCTATGGTGTGTTTTCGCCAAAATGTAGTACTTGGCATTTTTTGATTGAGCATTTCTAAATTATCTAAACCATTTAACCAAAAATAATATGTTCCTTTAGGATCACTAACAAAATATATTTTTACTACATCTTGATCAAGTTCCATAAGTTTATCATATTTCTTTTTCTCAATCAATTTAGTATCATAATACTTTTTCCTAAATTTCATTTCAACTACGCATTTATTTCCTTTTGGTGTTTTACCAATCGCATCATAACATAAATTCTGATCACCAACCCATTTAAGTTCCCAACCATCAAAACTATTTAAAAACCATATTAGTGCTTTTTCAAATTTATTCGTCGTGGCTATTTTCATAGAGGTCGTTTAATTGAGCAATCCATTGATTAATCGTATTTGGGTTGCAGGTGCAAGGTTTATAAAATTTATGCTTAAAATATTTTGAGTGCATTTCGCAAACCATATTATACTCAATTTGAGATATTTTACTTTTTTTGTTCGATCTAAATTTGATCCAATCTTTTTGGTCTATTTTATCCATTTGTCCAATCTTTTTATTTCAATTTCATTCCATTGTTCCTTTCTACGATCACACCCACAATCCTCAATTCCATANATTTTTGTTATTTTTTTAACCAACCATTTTATTCCCGTGTAAATGGTTATTTTTTCAACTAAATTTCCGAGTTTCATAATTTTGATATTAGTATTTGTTTTATTCGTTTAACTCTCCTATAAATTGAGTAATAATCTATCCCCGTTTGTTTTGAGAGTTCCAACATTGATTTGTTTTCTAAAAATACAAGTTCATAAATTTTTTGATCATAAAGATGCCAAGTGCTTATTTCCTGCTTTACTAAATTTAACCTTTCCTCATATTCGTAATTTGAAATATATTTCGATATGTCTGATATTGATGGCTCATAAAATGTATTATAGGTAATTTTCTTTTTTCTGTGATAATCTAAAAATAAATTCCTTAAAACCTTAAAAATAAAATATTCATTTATTTCTGTTTCNTTATACATTATTGAAGCATCATANTTACCATTCCATTTGTGNATTTTTAAATACATATTTTGGACTATATCTTCGGAATAATTGTGCATACCAAAACTACGAACTATATTAATCCATTTATTGTGTTGGGACGCTATTACATTTAAAACATTCACCAAATAGTTATTTTAATTGCAAAAATCAAGAAACAAAAATCTAAAGTTTGGTAAAAATCTTCGGGATCATATTGTTCTATTGGTATATTACCATTAGTAACTTCCATATAGTGGTCATAATATAAAAACCCGACCACAAAACCTTTAACCCAAACCCATTGTATAGCAAAACCATTATATTGCATCGTCTTTGTCTATTAATTTAACTGCTTCATTTAAATGGTGGATCATTATGTAAAGTTCTCCAACAGCTTTTTCCAACCTTTTTAACCTTTGTTCGTTGGTTTGTTTTTTGTTTTTCATTCAATTAATGGTTTAAATTCCTCTTTTATTGGTGCATCAAGTAATTTTTCCCCGTCTATTTCAAAACCAACATTGTTTGGTATACTTGTGAATTGGATTGGTTCGTCCATTGAGGTTGGTCTCCCACCCGTTTCAACTTCTTTTACTTTTCTAACGTGGATCATAGATTTAGTCCAATCACTCGGGTGTTGAGTGTATCGGTGTATTACTATAAAATCGTCAGCACGATTGACAAATTTACCACCACCTTCAACATCACTCGCTAATGGTGGGATTGGGTGTCCAACATAATTATGCCCAATGGGGTGTTTTATTCGTAATGCTGTGGTGTTTGCGTGAGTATTTAACCAAATAGTGATCATATTTTTTTTACAAAATAAACGCATTTCAGTTGTTGCTTGATAATCATATTCGTGTCCACCAATTCCTTTCATAATTTCGGGATCTTTTATTAATGAATTATAAGGATCAATTAGTAATCCGTCATAATTCCAAGCATTTTTTACTGATTGTGCCAATTCAATTAATTTTCTATAAGTGTATAATTGGTTAGTATCAATTATTTTAAAATTTTCATTTATATAAGACAAATGTTCTTTGTATTGTTTGTCTGATATTTTATTTAGAGGTTTTTGTTCAATAAACTCAACCAATTTCCTTATTATACTATGTGGCTCATTTTCAGATGAAAAAATCAACCACCTTAATTTTTGTTTTTTGGTGTATAGTAACATCAAATAAAGGATAACTGTCGTTTTTCCTACGTTTGCGTGTCCTAAAACCACGTTAAAGTTTCCCGGTTTAAATCTTAAATAGTTGTCTATTTTAGGAAAACCTAATTTTAATCCCTCTTTAATTTCTCCCGAACGTATTTTGTCCAAATGGGAATAAGTTTTGTTTAAATCAATTAGCATATTGGTAGTGTTTTATTGTTATGAGTTAAATATATTAAAAAAAGTTGATAAAATTGCAATTAATATTTTATTTCTTGTAAATTATTAGATTTTTCAAAGTATGCCATAAATTCAATATCGTTAAATGATCCATTTCTTGGTTTTCTACCACCAATTTTTATAAGACCAATTAATTTTTCTGTTCTTGAAAATATTATTCCGTCATTACAAGCCCATAAAATAACGGATTGTTTTTTTTTGTCATTAATTTTGGTCAATTTTTTTACAGATATTGGCAATGGGTAAGCATCATTTATATTTTTTATTCTTCCTTTGACCTCTAAATTAAATACAAACCTTTCGTTGTCATAAATAGCAAAGTCTATATCATTTTCTCCAAGTTTCTTTTTATTAAACCCAAATTTATTGCATAAAAAATCAGATGCTTTATTTTCTCTATCTAAATCTTGTTTTGTTTCAAACCTCATTATTTTTTTAATTGTATAAAAAAAGGGGGTTTTTACACCCCCCTTAATTAAAATGGTAAATCACTATTGTCCTCTCGGTCAGGCATATGTGCCTCTGCTGTTACTTCGGGTTTAGCAGTAGGTTTAAAGGTTGAAAAACTTGCGTATAGTTTATCATTTTTACTTCTGCATAAGGATATCCTCGCATTACCTTTGTTGGCTTCTATTACATCTTTATGATCAATTAATAGTTGTGCCATTTTTTGTGCATTAAAGACCAAATCATATTCGATCCATTCTTGTTTATTGTCGTTGATAAAAAACCCTTCGACTAATACATTGTTACTCATTGTTTATAGATTTTAATTATTATTTTTTTTAAAACTTTCGCTTTCATCTTCGCCAAATACTCCCAATTCGTAAAAACCCGTTAATTTTAAAACAGCTCTACTCATTGCTCGTTTTTCAGCCATTTCAGCAACGTACCAACTATTTGTGTTTCCGTCTTTGAAAGTTAATCCTTTGTAAGCGCTACCAAAGGTTTGAATTTTTTTATCGTCTTTTATTGCAAGTGCTTTCATTACAGCAAAATTGGTCTCACATTTGATCACTTCNTAATCTATATAAATTTGCTCAATTGCTTGTATTTTGTCAATTCCTTGCCGAGTTATTATTGTGTAGTGTTGATGCTTAAAAAAATCATCTTTTTGAAGATTGTACTTATTATACAATTCTAATAATTTGTCTTTTTTCATTGTTTTTTTTCTAAGGTAGAGTTAGTAAAATAATTAAAACCAAAATGTTGTTTGGCAATTTCGAGTTGTGCAGTGTTAAACTCACATTTTTTCTCTAATCGGTGGACTTCGTTTTCAAGAGCTTCAATCCTTGCTCGGAGATAATCTGTCATTGGTATAAATTTTAAAGTTATATTCAAATATATGAAAAAAAGTTAATAAAAAAAAGGGATAACAAATAAATGTACCCCTTTCTTTAAACAATAAAACTTCCTACCAAAGAAGTATTAAACAAATCTATTCAAATATACTAATTAAATTTTAAAATTTCGTTTTTATAATGATCAATTATTTCTTGTATCTCAAAATTGGACAATTTTATGGTTTTTCTTGCGTCTTGCATTAATTTTTCTGATATATTCCCACCAAATTTTTTGTTCAAATATAATCCGAATTTATATTGCTCACCATATCTAAACACATTGCAACCTGCACATTGTACTTGGCAATTTTTTTCATTCCAACGAGTGTTGTAGTGTTTTCGGCTCTGAAAATGTCCACATTGTAATTTTTTCCAATGATCAATTTTACCACAAGTAAAACATTCAGTTATTCCTAATTCATTAGCGTTTCTTCGCCTAATAAATTCACTAAATACTTTATCTGCAAGTTTAACTAATTTTGATCTGCTTGGTTTTTTAGATCGCATTGTCTAAAATCTCTATCATATGTCTAATCTCAGATTTCTCAAATTTGCCCTCGATTGTTGCGTTGTAAGTTTTCAAGGTTAGCCAAAACATATCTTTATCGGCATCGTGTTTTTTTTCTACCTTACCTAATGGTTTTAATTTTAAATTGAAATTCATTTTTTGTAATTTTTCTTTTTTGGATAGTTGCACTTGTCAGTTTTTTCTTATAAATTTACATTAAATATAATAAATTATTTTTTAACAAAAATATTTACCAATTATTTGTAACAAATGCCAAATAATTACCATATAAATTAAGTTATCAATACGGGATAACTATTTTTTATTTATAGTAACCTTGTCAGCAATTTTTTCGGCACTTCTACCAATTACATAACCACCAATACCTAATTGTAATAAATTCCAAAATTCATTTTCCAACTCGGGTATTTTAAGGTCAAATAAAGGTGCTATAAATTTCACATAAATAACTATAAAACCAAAAGACAACATAAGTATTGGTCTCCAACTTCTTTGTAACCAATTACCATTTGCTTCGGCAACTATTATTTCTGTTTGCATTTTTTGTAGTTCTAATTCCTTTTGTTGGATTATTTGAACTAATTGATTTTTGGCAAGTTGTCGTTCCTCATCATTGGTAAAAATATTATCAATTACTTTACCAATTTCCTTTAATACATTACCCGTTAAAAAATTAAGTATTTTTTTCATTATTTAAATTCTGATATCCATTCGTATTCTTCTCTCGCATCAAAACTTGGACAATTTTTTTCACTAAAATAATTATGTCCATAAATTACAGATTTAGGATATAATAGTTTTAACGAACATAAAAGTTCTTCCAAACTTGCCTTTTGTTGATCATTACGAGTATCGTGCCAAGCACTATCTGATCCAATACCACCTGCATAAGCAATTCCAATACTATCATAATTTTGTCCTTTAGTGTGAGCACCCGTTTTTTCAATTGGTCTACATTCGTGAACGCAACCCTCCAAATCTATAAAAAAATGATAACCGATATCCGACCACCCTCTTTCATCAACGTGCCATTTTCGTAAATCTTCAATTGTTACATTGTGATCACTTTTAGTTGCTGTGCAGTGAACTATTATTTTATGGATCTTTCGCAAGTGCAGTCGGTTTTTAATTTATCTAAAAATATATTCCATTTATTGTGTCTGTTGCATTTTGCTTTCTCAAGCCAATTGGCAAATTTTCTTAAAATTTTTATCATATTATCCTACTATTACTTGGTGTATTTTTAATTCTGAAACGGGATCCTTTGCTAAAATATTTGTTTGAATTGCTAATCGGTCAAGTTGATCATTTGCATAACTCGGTATATCAATATAAAAATATTGTACATTTAAATAATCTGTAAGATCAGTAACCACAAAATCATAATTAAACGTCGATCCTCCAACCATACTTAATTTAATCTTATATTTGTCATTATTTACATCTCCCGTCTTATTACTAAATCTAACAATTACCCTACTTGGTTTCCTTGATGAAGTGTCTATATTTAAATCTTGTGGTGATTGAGCAACTTGAAAATTTACTCCCGAATTTAAAGTCCAAATTAAACCTCTTGTTGTTCCCTCTAAACCACCACTATTTGCACTTGCCACCCAACCTTGTTTACTTGTGCTTGAAGTGTGAAAACCATATCTTATTGGAAATATATCATTCCAAA
>JGI26260J51721_1001072_pt1 | contig 11897 bp, 10 predicted proteins | sample SaaInlV_120m_DNA_4_FD_51721 | JGI IMG/M metagenome (IMG submission 51721)
CTGGCAACATCGCCGAAAGCTACGCGGCGGTTGAAGAGGGGGAGCTGTGGTTGGTGAACTCCTATATTGCCCCCTATGAGCAAGCGCAGACCTGGGGCCATGTGGAAAAGCGTCGCCGAAAATTACTGGTCTCCAAACGCGAGCTGTCGCGTCTTTGGAATGCCACGCAGCGCGAAGGAATGACGCTCGTGCCATTGGTGATGTATTTCAACCATGTGGGCCGGGTGAAAATCAAATTGGGCATCGCAAAGGGCAAAAAGAACCACGACAAACGCGCCACTGAGGCCAAACGCGATTGGGGCCGGCAAAAACAACGGCTCTTGAAGCAGGGCATCTAAAGCACCGCTGCTGAAAACTATAGGCCTTGCCCCTCTTGTTTTGTTACGCCGCTGCCGTTAAATCCAAAGCCATCCCAAGGGGGCGGCATGGCACAAGACGATCCTAAGACACTGGTCTCGACACAATGGCTCAAAACCAATCTGAAGCATCCCGACCTGCGCGTTCTGGATGCNAGCTGGCATTTGCCGAATGAAGACCGCAATGCATTGGCAGAATTCGACAGGGGACATATTCCTGGCGCGCGGTTTTTTGATATAGATGATATTTCCGATCACCGCTCCAACCTGCCGCATATGGTTCCACCAGTTGANAAATTCATGTCGCGCGTGCGCGCCTTGGGCGTNGGCGATGGGCATCAAATTGTAGTTTATGATTCAAAGGGCCTGTTTTCTGCCGCCCGTGTTTGGTGGCTNTTTCGCATGATGGGTCATGACTCAATTGCTGTGCTGGATGGTGGCCTGCCGAAATGGATCGCCGAAGGCAATCGGGTGGACACTGGTGCCCCGATCATTCGCGATCGGCATATGACCATCCAACCGCGCCCACATATGGTGCGCGACGTCACGCAGGTGGCCCATGCCGCGAAATTGCGCGATCACGAGATCATTGACGCCCGCGCCGCCGCGCGGTTTCGCGGAGATGCGCCAGAACCGCGCCAAGGCCTGCGGGCCGGCCATATTCCTGGATCAAAGAATCTGCCCTTCACCCAAGTGCTGAACGGCGATCATACGATGAAAACCACTGCCGAGCTGAGCGAAGAGTTTCGCAAAGCTGGCGTTGATTTGTCCAAACCTGCGATCACAACCTGCGGTTCTGGTGTTACTGCCGCCGTATTATCGCTGGCCCTCGAACGTATCGGCAAGACCGATCATGCGCTTTATGACGGAAGTTGGACCGAATGGGGCCAGTTCCCAACCCTCAATGTCGCCACTGGAGATAGCTGATGCTCAGCAACCTAACCGCCCAACCACAAGACAAAATCTTGGCCCTCATGGCCGCTTATCGTGCCGATCCACGAGAAACCAAGATCGATCTCGGTGTTGGCGTGTATAAAGACGCCACAGGCGCAACCCCCGTCATGCGCGCGATTAAATCTGCCGAAGAGCTCTTGTGGAAAACTCAAGAGACCAAGGCCTACGTTGGCCTGGCTGGGGATCCCGCATTTTCCGCGGCCATGATAGATCTGGTGCTGGGTGGAACAGTGGCCGAAGATCGCCTCTCAGCCGTCGCCACCCCTGGGGGCACAGGGGCCGTGCGTCAGGCCCTTGAGCTGGTGAAAATCGCAGCACCGGGGGCGACGGTCTGGCTGTCCAATCCAACTTGGCCCAACCATCCTTCGATAGTCAAATATCTTGGCATGCCCCTGTCCGAATATCGCTATTTTGATGCGCAAACGGGTGATGTGGATTTTGACGCCATGCTGACAGATATCAAAGCCATTCCCGCCGGCGATATCGTCTTGCTGCACGGCTGCTGCCACAACCCAACCGGAGCGAACCTCAGCGAAGAGCAAGAAGATCAAATCATCGCGGCCCTCGCGGCCAATGGCGCAATTCCATTCGTTGACATCGCCTATCAAGGCTTTGGCGATGGCCTCGAAGGTGATGCGCGCTTCACCCGCAAAATTGCCAGCCAATTGCCCGAATGCCTGATCGCGGCCAGCTGCTCAAAGAATTTTGGTATCTACCGCGAGCGCACCGGAATTTTGATGGCAATCTCGCCAAATGCCGCCCTTAAGGCCGTTACTCAAGGCAATATGGCTTTTTTGAACCGCCAAAACTTCTCCTTTCCACCCGATCACGGCGCGCGGCTGGTTACGATGATTTTGGCCGATACCGGGCTGCGCAGCACTTGGGCCAGCGAGCTGGAGGATACCCGCCTCAACATGCTCAACCTACGTCAGCAACTGGCCGATGAACTGCGCCAGCGGACAAATTCTGACCGTTTCGATTTCATAGCAAGGCATCGCGGTATGTTCTCGCGCCTTGGGGTCTCTCCTGAAGTGGTTGAAACCATGCGCGCAGACAATGGCGTGTATATGGTCGGTGACAGCCGGATCAATATTGCCGGGCTTAACGCGCATACCGTGCCGGTCTTGGCACAGGCTTTGGCCGCAGCCCTGAAATAACAATCCTGAAATGACGCCCTTCTGGCGGGATTGCATCCGCCAGAAATCCTCTTTCAGCGCCAAAACAGCCGGCGGTGGTCAATTGCCGCCGAGCGTGTCAAACTGGTCTCAACAAATTCCTTCCAGCGCGCTACACTGCGTTCATTGAGCAAACCGAACAGGCATATGGCAAAGAAACATTCAGGGCCAGGCAAGCCTCTTGTCGCAGATCGCAGAGGACCGCAGCCCGCACGCAAACCAAAACAAAAGCAGAGGCAAGCGCCGCAAAAGCCCCCTGCGAAGGGATGGTTTGGACGGCTCCGAGCTCTGCTCTGGCCTGTCTTTTTGCTGCCGTTTCGCATGCTTTGGGCGCTCACCTGGCGGCTTGGGCTGGTGGTGTGTTTGCTGATCAGCCTCGGCGTGGCCTATTTCGCATCGACCCTGCCCGAGGCCTCTGAGATGATCGACGGGCGCGCAGCCGGGTCGGTGACCCTTATGGACCAAAAGGGCACAGTCTTCGCCTGGCGCGGCGATCAATTTGGCGGCATGATCACCGCCCAAACGATCTCACCATTTTTGAAAGCCGCCGTCGTGGCCACGGAAGATCGGCGTTTTTATCGCCATTTTGGCATCAGCCCGCGTGGCATGGCCTCTGCCATTCGGATCAACTTGAGTGAAGGGCGCGGTCCCTTATCCGGTCATGGCGGCTCAACCATCACGCAGCAAACTGCGAAGCTAGTTTGCTTGGGCAATTCCTTTGACACAGAGAAGTGGCCCTCGGAACGCGCCTATGAGCGGCAATGCCGCCAAAGCACGCTCTGGCGTAAGATCAAAGAGGCAAGCTTCGCGCTTGCAATGGAGCTGCGCTACTCGAAAGATGAGATCCTCACGATCTACCTCAATCGTGTCTCTTTGGGCGCGGGGGCGCGTGGCTTTGAGGCCGCAGCTCAAAGGTATTTTGGAAAATCTGCCAATCAGGTGAATGCCTCAGAGGCCGCCATGTTGGCCGGGTTGCTCAAAGCCCCGTCCCGGCTGGCACCGACCCATAACCTGAAAGGAGCCCAAGCGCGCGCAGAGCTGGTCCTTGGCCTCATGCTGCGGGAAAATTATCTCTCATCTGCCGAGGCCCGTTTCGCTAGTGCCAATCCCGCAACCCTAAGCCCTGCGGCTACTGCCCGCGCGGGGGGGTATTTTGCCGATTGGATCATGACGACAGGTCCAAGATATTTCACCCGCAACACAACTGAAGATGTGCTGATCCAAACCACCTTGGATCAATCCATTCAAACCGCCACAGAGCAGGCCGTGCGCCGGGTGTTCGAGGATAAAATCTCAAAGACCTCCACAGCGGAAGTGGCTGTTGTGGTGATGAACAAAGAGGGCGCCGTGCGGGCCATGATCGGCGGGCGCGACACGCGCGCGACCGGGGCATTCAACCGTGCCACCCAAGCTCGGCGACAAACTGGATCGGCCTTTAAACCCTTCGTCTATGCCGCCGCGCTCGAGCTTGGGCATACGCCTTTCGACCGTGTCCGCGATGAGCCGATTACGATCAATATCNCCGGATCCGGCGCCTGGAGCCCGTCCAACTATAGCAAAACCTTCGCGGGAGAGGTGAGCTATACCCAGGCCCTGGCAGAATCGCTCAATATTCCCGCTGTGAAAATTTCCGAACATATTGGCCGCGATACGGTTCAGAAAATTGCTTGGGATTTTGGCCTACAAGACGCGCTGGCCGATGGCCCCGCTCTTGCCCTCGGCACAACCGAAAGCACCTTGATCGCCATGACGGGAGCCTATGCGGGCATCCTCAACGGCGGCACATCCGTTCAACCCTATGGTATCACCTCGCTGCGGCTCTTGGGAGAAAGTGAACCGCTGGCGGGCCGCACGGGTGGCATTGGCGAACGCGTCATTCGCAGCCAAACTGCCCAAGAGCTTACCTATATGATGCATGAGGTAATCCAATCAGGCACAGGACAGCGCGCCCAGATTGATGGCATTGAAATTGCGGGAAAAACCGGCACCACCCAAGCGGCGCGCGATGCCTGGTTTATTGGCTTCACCTCTGATTTCGTCATCGGCGTTTGGATGGGTTATGATGACAACCGGCCGCTCAGGGGCGTCACCGGCGGCAGTATTCCGGCAGATATTTGGCGCGAAACCATGCTGGCCATAACAGAGCAAGCCAAACCTGGCCCCCTGCCCATGTTGCGCGACCGCATCCCCGATGCCGCTGGCCGCTCACCGATCGACGGCGCGCAAGAAAAACCCGAAACAAAATCCCTCACACAAATTCTATTCGGACTTTTCTCAAGACAAAATTAGCGCCCATGGGCCCGCGGGCCCTTTAGCCTAGGTCCGCCAAATCCCGAGTTAATGTGGCGATATTGCCCTTACGCGCATCCAGCAGAGCCCCGATCTCCACACGTTCTGAGGACAACAGGCTGATGCCTTCAATAATGATATCAAAAAATAGATTCTGTCCCGACCGATCAGATACCCGGAAGGACACATCAAAGGGCGCAGAACCACGCAACTCGGTCACGGCCATCACTTCAAAGAATTTGCCGCGATCATTGGTTCCTGTCACTATGATTTTACCGCCCACGAATTCATGAAACCGCTTGCCGTATTTTCGGGCGATATATCCGCGGAACGCCGCAACATAGGCCTCCAATTCCGCAGGTTCGGCCGAACGGGCCGCAGGTCCGAGCGCTGCGCGAGCAATGATGTTCACATCGGCATAATCGGCGAAAATACGTTCAAATCGGCCGATCAACTTCGTTTCAGACATGCCCGAATCGATCGCCGCGTTGATCTCCCCCACCAGTCGGTCGATCAACTGGGTCGCTACACGCTTGTCCAAAGCAAAGACAGGGCCCGCCAGGGCGCAGGAGACAAGTCCTGTCAAAATGGTACGACGGGCAAGATTTGTTTTATTCAAATTCGGCATAGGGGTCGATATAATCATCGTTGGCAATTTCTCTCAATTCAAAACGGCGACTTTGGAGATAAACAAGCCGCGATTGGGCGTAACTATCGGCGCTACCATAGAGAACTTCGTCAATCTGGGCACCATAAATTTGTCTTGTTTGTAACAGCGCACCCACTGTTGAGGCGCTGCGATACTCNGATACTGGCGGTTTCAAAATNTGACCGGCCGGATCCAAAAAGAGCATATCGACAAAGCGCGCCAAACCGTCACGCATGTTTGACGGGCCGAATAATGGCAATTCCAGATAAGCGCCCTCAGCCACACCCCAGCCCTGTAACGTCTCACCGAAATCAGTGCTTTTTTCCACAAGCCCAATTTTTTGGGAGGGATCGAACAGGCCCGCCAAACCGACGGTGCTGTTGAGTGCAAATCTTGCGGTATTGCGCGCCGCAGACGATAAATCCAGTTGCAATACGTTATTAACAACCTTGCCCGGCAAGCTGAGGTTGCGCGCGAAATTTGACACGCTGTCTTCCACCGGATCGGGAACGACATCGGTATATGTTTTGGAGAGCGGCGATAAAATATTGCGGTCCAAGCCTTTGTTGAAAGCATGGGAGCTACGATTCAGGCGCTCAAATGGATCATCCGCCACGGCACCTTGACGGGGACTACAAGCAGAAACAACCATCACGAGAGATGCGACCGCAAAAATTGGCAACCGTTTGATCATGGACTCACCTTTAGTTAGGACTTCTTAATAGTTTCTCGCGCTCTATTGGGCAAACGTTAAGCATGCGACCCCTATAAGTTGTGGCAAACCGGTTACAGCCGATCTTGCCGCTTCTGTTCAGGGTGTAGAGCATGGAAAACAAATATCAATATGAGAGAAGTGACTTGGCACAAGTTCGGGCCGGTTTACTGCATCTTTTTGGGGTCGTGGGCATCTTTAGCGTTTTGGTCAATCTCTTACTGCTGACCGGCCCGCTTTATATGCTGCACATCTATGATCGTGTTCTACCCTCTGGCACTCAGCAAACTCTCGTGGCCTTGTCACTCATGGCCCTGCTTGCTTACACCGTCATGGGCGTTTTAGACCATGCGCGGGCCCGCATCACCGCCCGCATAGCNGCACGATTTTTGACGCAGTTGGATCAGNGCGTTTTTTCGCTCGCCATGCAGAGCGCAGAATCGGGCAAGCGCAAAGAACCGCAAGCCGCACTAAAAGATCTTTCATCNATTGAAAACTTCATTGCCTCACCNGCCCTGCTTGCACTGTTCGATCTGCCCTGGGTCCCGATATTTTTTGCCGGCATATACCTGTTTCATCCAGTGTTGGGTGCCATGAGCCTNCTCAGCGGANTAGCCCTGATTGGCCTGTCCCTGGCAAATCAATGGGCCAGTCAATCGGCCTTTGCCGCCGCGATGCGCAGCTCAGAGGAGCTTGAGCTTCAAACGCAGCAGTATTTGAACCGCGCCATGCTCATTCGTGCCCTGGGNATGCAGAGCACCACGCTCACCCAACAGCATCAGCTGCAACTTGCCACTCAGGTCGCGCAACTTCATGCCAGCGATATGACTGGACTATTTACGACCATNATCAAAACACTCCGCATGGCCTTGCAATCGGCCATGCTCGGACTGGGNGCTTGGCTGGTCTTGCAAGAGCAGTTGAGCGCTGGTGGCATGATCGCNACATCCATTCTCTTTGGCCGGCTCCTCAGCCCGCTCGAGATATTGATCGCCTCTTGGGCCGTGCCGCAGCGGGCGCTTCTGGGGTGGGCGCGTTTGCGCGGCCAGCTCAGCCAGATACCTGCCCGCCACGCACCTTTGGCTTTGCCCCGCCCTGCGGCACAGCTCAGCATGCATAAAGCCACCATCGTGCCGCCAGGTGGGACAGTTGCCACCTTAAAACTGGCATCCTTCTCCCTTCAAGCCGGCAGTGCTTGCGGCATCATTGGCGCCGCAGGATCAGGAAAATCCACCCTGGCTTTGGCGGCCATGGGTGTGCTGCCGCTCGCCGATGGCACTGTGCAATTAGGAGGGACCGCCCTCACCGCCTATGACCCAGATAACCTGGGACAATACATCGGATATCTGCCGCAAAAAATGCAGCTATTGCCAGGCACCGTGGCCGAAAATATCACCAGATATCAGCCAGGCGCGCAGCAAGACCTGCTCTTCGCAGCGGCCCGCAATGCTGGTGCCTTTGAAATGATAACTCAATTGCCACAGGGGTTTGACACAGATGTGCGCCAGCTTTCCGGCGGGCAGGCACAGCGCATTGGTTTGGCGCGTGCGCTTTTCGGCGATCCGGTGCTTTTGGTTTTGGACGAGCCCAACTCCAATTTAGACAATGAGGGCGTCGCAGCGCTCAACGCCGCGGTGTGGCGCTTCAAACGCAAAGGCAATACGGTGCTGATCATCGCCCACCGCCCTGCGGCCATTCAAGAATGCGACACCCTCATGGTGATCGAAAACGGCCAGATCACGGCCTTTGGCCCCAAAGAAGACATCTTGCGAAAGATGGTGAAAAATCATGCGGATATTTCCGCCCTATCGGCTCGAGGGCATGCGTCCTATGGCGTTTAGTGTTACAAAATATGTCGCTATAGGAGGCCTATGCACCATAGGCTTTTTAGGTGGGTTCGCGCTTTGGTCTGTCTCTGTCACCCTGTCGGGAGCCGTGATTGCTTGGGGGCACGTCACCCTCATGGGTCACAACCACGCGGTCCAGCACCCAACAGGCGGTCAGGTGGCCAATCTATGGGTAAAAGACGGTGACAGTGTGCAAATGGGCGCGCCTTTGCTGCGGCTGGATGGCCATGCGCAAAATGTTCAACTGGATCTCACAGAGGGGCAGTTGTTCGAAATTATGGCGCGGCGCGCACGTTTGGAGGCTGAACGTGATGATCGCTTGTTCATCGAATTCGATCGGGTGTTACAGACCAAAGCCGCCGAGAATCCAGATGTCGGGCATATGCTGCACGGGCAAGTGCAGCTCTTTGAAACGCATCTCGCCTATCGCCGTCAGACCGAAAAAAAACGGCGGAACCAGATAGAGCAGATCACCTTGCAAATTGAGGGTCTCAGCGCCCAAGCGCAAGCTGCAAAGCGGCAGCTTGCGCTGCTGGGCGAAGAGCTGGACACCCAACTGTCTTTGCGCGCCAAAGGGCTTGCAGACCGCGCGCAGCTCTCTGAGCTTCAACACCAAGAGGCTGCTCTGCTCGGGCGGATCGCACAACTGAGCGCCAAGCAAGCCGAAGCCCAAACGCAGCTTCACGAAATTGAAATCGACAAGCTGCGCGAAGCCGCTGCCGATCACAAGGCGGCCATCACAGCCCTGCGCGACCTGCACCCTCAAGAGCTCCGACTGCGCGCAGATCGCAAGCGACTGAAGCAAGAGCTAAAGGGCCTCACCCTTACCGCTCCCATCAGCGGGTTTGTCCATGGGTTGAGCATTTCCGGCGCACAAGCGGTCGTACAACCGGCCAAGCCGATCTTACATCTTGTGCCCAATGATCAGCCATATGTGATCACTGCCAAAATCGCGCCCGAGGAGATCACTCATCTTTTTGTGGGCCAAGCCAGTACCATTAAACTCCTGCTCAAAGGCGCGGGGCAAGAATTACAAGGCCGGCTCCATAGGGTTTCGGCAGATACCTTTCAAGGCCGGCCAGACAGCCCACCCTATTATGTAGTTGAAATTGCATTAAATTCGCCAGAAAGTGCCACCCCCAATGGAAAGGCACCACGGTTACGCCCAGGCATGCCGGCACAGGTGTTTATCCGCAAAAACAACCGCCGCCCTGTGGACTATCTACTTGAACCAATCCGCAGCTATTTCGCTCAAGCACTGCGGGAATATTAATTTTCGCTTTTCTCACCGCATGTTTCCGCCTATCGCTGTGGGCAAATAGCCCAAAGGAGAGACGCTATGACTGGAAAATTTGAAACCCGCCTGGCAGAATTGGGCGTGACCCTAGCCGATGCCCCGGCACCTGCGGCCAATTATGTGCCCTTTGTACAGGTGGGGGATTTGGTCTTTGTTTCTGGCCAGATTAGTCAAGATGCCAATGGCTTCATCACCGGCAAACTTGGAGATAATATGAGCACTGAAGCAGGCGCTGTTGCCGCACGCACCTGCGCAATTTCTCTTTTGGCGCAGGTCAAAGCCGCCTGTGGCGGGGATCTCGACCGGCTGGTACGCGTGGTCAAACTTTCCGGGTTCGTAAACTCCACACAAGATTACACAGAGCAGCCAAAAGTCATCAACGGCGCATCTGATTTCTTGGTCGAAGCCCTAGGCGATGCTGGCCGGCACGCCCGCGCAGCGGTCTCCGCTCCCTCTTTGCCTTTGGGTGTTGCGGTTGAGATTGAAGGTATTTTTCAAATCGCATGACAGCCCTTCCCGCTTGTTTTTTGACCCGCCCTATTGCCCATCGCGGCNTACATGACGCATCTGACGGGCGGCCGGAAAATTCTGCGNCGGCATTCCGCGCAGCCATANCCGCGGGATACGCGATTGAGCTGGACGTACAAATGAGCCTCGACGGGGCGGCGATGGTGTTTCACGACTATCACCTTGGCCGCCTCACCGGTCAAAACGGACCCGTTGCGCAACGATCCGCATCAGAGCTGTCGCGCATCCAACTCAGCGGCAGCCAAGACACGATCCCAGATCTCGAACAGGCCTTGGGCTTAATCGCGGGTCAGGTCCCGCTCTTGATTGAAATCAAAGACCAAGACGGCAATATGGGACAGGCCGTCGGGGCGCTTGAAGCGGCAGTGGCGCAGGCGCTGCGTTCTTATCGCGGCCCGGTGGCCGTCATGTCGTTCAATCCCTATTCTGTTTGCGCATTCGGTGAAAGACGCTCAGATATCCCGCTCGGATTGGTCACCGATCGCTTTGAGTCAGAAGATTGGCCAACACTCAGCGCCGAGCGGCGTGAACATTTGGCTCAGATTTTAGATTTTGGCCCCTCAGGCGCGGCATTTATCTCTCACAATCAAGCACAGTTGGAGGATCTCCCTGTCACCGCTCTCAAAGCACAAGAGGTTCCTGTGCTGTGTTGGACCGTCCGGTCGCAGGATGAAGAGCACCGCGCACGCCGCATCGCAGACAATATCACTTTTGAAGGATATCTGCCTTGACCTTTCGCCCACATGACGCATCTTGAGATCAAACAGTAAATCGAGACGCCCGTGAGCCAAGAGACGCAAATTGAGATCAATGTGCTCACCAGCCTCTCTCAAATATCTGAGATTGAGTGGGATCGCTGTGCCTGCCCGGAAGCCGTGGATCAGCCCCCAATTGATCCCTTCACCACATATCGCTTCTTGAAAGCGTTGGAAGATAGCGGATCGGTGGGCCCAGGCACCGGTTGGACACCGCATTACCTGCAAGCAAAACGCGGCGACGAGACGATCGGCGTGGCGCCGCTTTATGGCAAAACTCACAGTCAGGGCGAATATATTTTCGACCATAATTTCGCACAGGCCTTTCAAAATTCCGGCGGGCGCTACTATCCAAAATTACAGATCGCCGTGCCCCATACCCCCGCGACGGGACGCAGGCTGCTGGTGCGCCCCGCGCATCAGGCGGTGGCGCAATCTGCCCTGGTGCAAGCCGCAGTACAGCTGGCGGCGGAAAATGAGCTCTCCTCGTTACATGTCACGTTTTGCACCGAGCAAGAGGCCGAGGCCGGTGCGCAGATGGGGCTGATGCCGCGCCGTTCACAGCAGTTTCACTGGATCAATAACAGCTACAAGAATTTTGACGATTTTCTAGCCGACCTCAGCAGTCGGAAGCGCAAAAACATTCGCAAAGAGCGCGCGCAAGCACAGAATTTTGGCGGGCAAATCGAGGTGCTCACAGGCGATGAGATCGAACCACACCATTGGGATGCCTTTTGGGTTTTTTATCAGGACACGGGCGCGCGCAAATGGGGGACACCCTATCTTACACGACAGTTTTTTGAGCAAGCGCAGGCGCATCTGCGCCGCGATATGCTGTTGGTGCTGGCCAAACGCGATGGGTGCTATATCGCAGGCGCTCTGAATTTTATTGGCCAAGACACTCTGTTTGGCCGCTATTGGGGCTGCACCGAAGAGTTTCCCTGCCTGCATTTTGAGCTGTGCTATTATCAAGCGATAGAGTTTGCCATCGCGCGGGGATTGCAGCGGGTTGAAGCCGGCGCCCAGGGTGCACATAAATTGGCCCGAGGCTATCTGCCCGTAGCGACCCATTCTTTGCACTGGTTTGGCGATGCCGGGTTTTCCCAGGCCGTTGCCCGCTACCTCGAAGCAGAACGGGACGCGGTGGATGATGAAATCAATGTGCTCACAAGCTATGGACCGTTCAAAACCGTAACCCTGGAGGAACAACAATGACCCAAGCCCTCAATGACCNCAGCGCTCTGACCGCCCTCTTCGCCTCTGGCTGGGAGATGGTGGAAGGACGCGATGCGCTGCGCAAAAATTTTAAGTTCAAATCTTTCCGCTCTGCCTGGG
>JGI26260J51721_1001081_pt1 | contig 11826 bp, 10 predicted proteins | sample SaaInlV_120m_DNA_4_FD_51721 | JGI IMG/M metagenome (IMG submission 51721)
CCAATCTGAAAGTTGGTTGTATACGCCTCTGTATGCGATGTCGCCAATTCATTGGCACCCCGAGCGCCGTTGAAAATGCTTTGCCCTGCCCATTGTGTACTTTGGGCAATCCGGTCGACTTCCATCGTCAATTGATCAATTTCCAACTGAATCATTTCTCTGTCAGTTGGACTATTTGTGCCATTCGCCGCTTGAATTGCCAATTCGCGCATGCGCTGAAGGATATTGGTAATTTCAACCATAGCCCCCTCAGCCGTATTAATCATCGACTGCCCATCCGTGGCGTTACGAATGGCCATACGCATACCTTGAACGTCAGAATTAATTCTTGTTGCCACAGCCACGCCAGCCGCATCATCAGAGGCTGAATTGATGCGCAATCCAGAGGTCAAACGCTCCATAGACTGATTGAGCGTAACGGTATTTCTATCAGAACTTTTAGACGCCAGTAGAAAAGCTGTATCGGTTGCGATATTTAATGCCATTTCAAGCTCCCTTAAGCGACGAGTTTATANAATGTTTCGTCGACGCCGTGCTCGGTTGCGAATGGCATCATCAGATGTTCTAAAATCAGCTTCTCTTGCTCGGACATAAGATCATAAACNTTTTGATCAAAATATTTACTCATAATCTCATTAACCAAAACGACTTCAGANTCAAAAATTGCNTTGCGGTAAACAATCGCCAGAAAGGCTTCCGCGACATAAGTGGAAAATGTGAAATGTTTCAATTTCGCGGCTTTCAAGGGGTCTTTACAGCTGCGGTCTACGCGATAAAGCGTTTCAATCGCCTCATGCATCCATTCAACAGGATTAACCAATGTTACGGCTTCTGTCGGATCTTCCTGAGGCGCAGCCTCAGTTTGAGAAAACGGCACAAGAAGATTTTGAATAACTTCTTGATCATAATCGCTCAGGGCGGCAAGCAATTCATCGCTTAAATACTCTGTCACAACTTTATGAACCAGTTCAGCCTGCTCGGTCGTGATCGCTTTTGCAGCCAAAATAGCCTCGAACGCCTCAACAACATAATGTGTGAACACAAACTTATTGAAGGTTAAGGCTTCCTCAGCCGATTTTGCACCCGCTTTGATTTTCTCAAGTGTAATCAAAGCCTCTTCCAACCACTCTTTTGGGCGTACAATTTCGACGTCTTGCTTCATAATCTTCCTCGCAAATACCATAGTGCTAGAGGGTACACAGCAAATTATATGCCACAATGAGATTGCATTTTGCTTCACTCAAATACTTTTCTAAAAGGCTCAGATCACAGGAAAACCTAATACCTTCTAAATAAATATCTAAGTGGTAAAAAATTATGAGCTTCAAGTTCTGATAATCGGATGGCGCGAAGCCCAGTTACTGAGAATGCCGCTTTACAAAGAACAGCGCACCAAGCCCCATGAGTATAAACAATGCCATGGCCGAAAATGATGTCCAACCGCCATAGGCCTCGGTGATCCAAGCGAATAGAAAAGGGCTTGAGGAATTCACGGACATACGGATGAACGCGATCCACCCCAATCTTGCCCCAAACCCTTCTGGGCCAAATAGCGCCAAAGGCAACGTGCCCATGGTGATCGTTTTAATTCCATCGCCCATCCCGTAAAGCACAGCAAAAACCATCAAACCGGCAAAGGTCGCGCCAAAGCCCAATAAGATAGAAAATCCGATCATCATCAAACCCAAAGAAATAAAACTTGTAATCAAAGGATGCAGCGCGCGGCCAAAGATCAATTCAAAAAACCGCCCCGCCGTTTTGGCTGGCCCAATCAACGCGCCCGCGCTCACGGCGACGGCAGCGCTGTGCCCCAATGCTTCCACATTGCTCACCCAAAGCGACATCAAAGCCCCCATAATATATCCCGAAAAGGTAAAAGACAGCACCATCCAAATCATTGCCTGACGGCGGGCCGGGCCTTGTAATGGCGGCCAAGTCTCTGACCCTTCTTTGCGCTTCTCTGGGGGCGCGCAGGTTCCATTTTCCGTTCTTAGGCTGAACCAATGCGCCGGCACGCAAATACCAATGCGCCNGCACGCAAATAAGCAATACGCTGGCAGCATGGATTTGCCATGTCACTTGCCACCCATAAAGATTTGAAAGCGNCANAGTCAGTGGCCAGTAAATGGTTGATGCCACACCTCCAAACAGCGTGATCCCCGAAATTGCCGATTGCGCCGCCGGCCCGGGGCGAAGTTTTGCAATTGATGCAAAAGCCACATCGTAAAGCACAAACATTGCCGCCATTTGGGTGAGCAATATCGCAACGGTTAATCCAATCGGCCCTGTCACTTGGCTTAACCCCCAAAGCCCGCCAGCCGAGGCTACCGAGCCAAGGCTCATCACCCAACGCCCGCCGATGCGATCCACCGCAAACCCGGCCAGTATCGCGCTCAGNCCACCAAAAAAAAAGCCAATCGAGAGCAGCCCGAACACATCCGACAGGCCAAGGCCAAGCTCATCCGCCATTATGGGCAAGAGCACGGCATAAGAATAAAGCAACGTGCCATAACCCATAATCTGGGTGAGGCCCAAGCCGCAAACCGGCATGTAATATTTCAAAGGCCGCGCCATCATATCGCACAGCGCGTTTTTAGGGGGATAAAAGCCCAGTGCAGAAGGCGCGTCTGCCTTTCTTGAGTGCGTTTAATATCGTTTTCACCGAGCGCGCCGGCGTATTTTTGTGCTTCCTCTGCCCCTCTCAATTGGCTTTGCCCGCGTGCTGGCAGGCCAGCTCAACGCTTGCCAGCACACCAGAAATGCGAAGCCGGGCATAGGCCTGACGCACCCCCTGTTCAAATCGGGCATCTTGCTTCAAATCAGAGCCAAATATTTCAGCAATTGAAAGAACCGCCCCGACAGGATCCTGCTTTTGCGCGCAGGCGCTGCTCAGGCGGGGCTGCAAAGGATCGTTTATCACATAATGCACGCCTGCCTCGCTCTGCCCGTTCAAAAACAATATCCAAGCCGCAACAACCAAACAAAGCCCGTCAATCCGCCGGTTGGCAGCTAAATTAGCGCGCAGCGGCGCCAGCACGCGCTGCGGCAGCTTTTGGGATCCATCCATGGCAATTTGTAAAGTCGCATGCGCGATGGCTGAATTACGATACCGTCGCTCGAGCGCCTGCGTATAGGCTTTTAAATCTTGGCCCGGGGGCGGCGTAAAACTGGGCCGCAATTCATGCTCCCATAAGCGCTTAATAAACGCCGCCAATGCCGTGTTTTGCATCGCATCAAAAACGGTTTCATGCCCTGTCAAAACACCAAGATACGCAATGGAAGAATGGGTTGCATTTAGCAAACGCAGCTTCATTTCTTCAAAAGAGCGAACCGAACTGGTAAACTCTACCCCAACCAGTTCAAGGGGCGGGCGCGGCAGGTCGGCAAAATCCTCTTCAATCACCCATTGCCAAAACGGCTCATGCAAGACCGGTGCGGGATCGGGCCAGCAAGTCAATGCCGCAATATCTTCAACATCCTGCGCCGTCACGGCCGGAACGATACGATCCACCATGGTGGCAGGAAATCGTACGTTTTCTTTGATCCATTGCGCAAGATCCGGGTCAATTTTTTGTGCAAATTCCAGCACAACTGTTTGCAAAACGCGCCCGTTTTCAGACAGATTATCGCAGCTCAGGCAGGTAAAGGCGTTTAGACCTAATGCGCGCCTGTGTCGCAATGCCTGAACCAACAAACCAGGAACGGAAGACGGCGTTTCAGGCGTGATTAGATCCTGCCGAATTTGAGGGTGCTCCCAGTCAAGCCCGCTTAGCGCCGGTGAATAACAATATCCTTTTTCCGTAATCGTCAGCGTCACCATATTCAAATGCGGCAGCAGCAGCGCGTTCAACACCTCGCGGCGTTCATCTTCAAGAAAATAGACAGCTTTTAAAATGGTGATTTCTTCAACCAAACGGCGCGCTGCATCCATCTCAACCGCGTGATATCGAAACCCGTTTTGCGCCAAGAGATCGCGCACCCCTGCGCTGCGCAAACTGATACCAATCACATCCCAACCAATCGCGTGATCTGCGCCAAGTTGCGCCTGCATCCTTTGCAGTTGCGGCAGCCCAAAAGCGCGAAAAAACGCGCCCAGCCCAAGATGAACGACGCCAACGCGATCAAAATCCTTGGTAAGATCACTCATAAACGATAGGCTTTCTGGGCCAAAGAATACGCCAGGTCATAGGCCACCTGATGCGCTTCGTCTTCCTCCAGCATATGCGTGGCAACCAGGCCGGCTAGGAAACCGCAATCGATCCGACGTGCCATATCATGGCGCGCCGGGATCGTGCATAAAGCCCGGGTATCATCGTTAAATCCAACCGTGTTGTAAAACCCCGCCGTTTCCGTAACCAATTCGCGATAGCGCCGCATTCCTTCCGGACTGTCATAAAACCACCAAGCCGGCCCCAATTTTAAGCATGGATAGGCCCCAGCCAAAGGCGCCAGTTCGCGCGACAGCGTGGTTTCATCCAAGGTGAAAAGGATAAGCGTGAAGTTTTTTTCATGGCCAAAGCGATCCAGCAAAGGCTTTAGCCCCCCCACAAAATCGGCTGGTTTGGGAATATCAAACCCTTTATCACGCCCGTAAGCGCTGAAAACAGTCGGAGAATGGTTGCGCCATGATCCCGGGTGCAACTGCATCACCATACCATCTTCTAGGCTCATCCGCGCCATCTCCGTCAGCATTTGCCCACGGAAGCGCTCGGCCTCTTGCGATGAAGCCTGGCCCCGCACAACTTTATCAAACAAATCTGCAGCATCCTGGCAAGAAAGATTTTCGGTGCGCGCGGACGGATGCCCATGATCGGTTGCCGTTGCCCCAAAACCGCGGAAATAAGCGCGGCGCAGGCGATGGGCTTGCAAATATCCCTGCCAATTCCGGGTGTCACATTCGGTTAAAATGCCCAGACGCTCTACATTTTGGACAAATCCCTTATGTTCTGGATCAATCACATTATCGGGGCGGTAGGTGGTGATAACGCGGCCCGTCCAACCGCTGCTATGAATGCTCTGATGATACGACAGATCATCCAGCGGATCCTCTGTGGTGGCCAAAACCTCAATATTAAAGCGATCAAACAACGCCCGCGGCAAAAACGCCGGCTCAGCCAGCTTCTGAGAAATTGCATCATAAAGCGCATCGGCATTTTCAGCCGATGGGCGTTCGGTCAGGTCGAACAGTTTTTCGAATGCATATTCTAACCATACGCGGCTTGGCGTCGCGCGAAACAAGTGATAGCCGGCGCAAAACCGGCGCCAAATCGCCCGCTTATCCGCGTGTTGATGCCCGTCCTGATCGACAAGCCCCAACTCCGCCAGCGAAGTACCTTGCGAGACCAGCATCCGCAGCACATAATGATCCGGGCTTACAAAAAGATCAGTTGGATTTTTAAAAGGTTCATTCTTTGCAAACCAGGCGGGATCAACATGGCCGTGCGGGCTAATGATCGGCAGATCACGCACGCCATCATAAAGCGCGCGGGCAATGGCGCGACGCGTAGGATCAGCGGGAAGCAGAATATTGGGATCATGTAAAGGCATCACAGCTACCGCAATTGTTTCAATGCTATATTGCGATTGTTCCAAAACCAGAGCAAGCCCCAGTTGCGCCTTTTCACTTCCGCTCGGCCGGCGCCCTGCGCAGGCGGATCAGAGCGGCCAATGCCGCACTGCAATAGGCGCAGCCCGGTTTTCTCATTCTAACCGTGCCATCGCTTTCTAAACGACGCTCATCCGTTCTTTTGAGGCTTAGATCACATCCGCCAAGCGCGCGCGCACCAGCCCTGTATTCACGCCATATTTGCCCAATTCGCCGCTTAACCTTTGGTGCTCCATTTTTGGGCAGAGATCCTGAACCACGTCAATGCCGCTTGCCTGCGCTTTGCAAGCAGTTGCTTCATGTTCCACGCCAATTTGCATCCAAATGGTTTTGAACGCGGGCCAGCAGGCCAACGCATCTTCATAAATGGCAGGCACCGCATCCGATTTTCGAAAAACCTGTACCATATCGATCGGTTGCTCAATTTGATCCATGCGCGCATACACCCGTTGCCCAAACAGCAGCTCGCCCTCATATCCAGGATTGACCGGGATAATCGTGTAACCACGCCGGCTTAAATAACGGGCCACGAAATAGCTAGGGCGAATGGCGTTAAGACTGACGCCTACCGAAACGATGACCTTGTTGCGCGCCAAAATCTTGCGCAGAAATGAATCAGAATAGGCGTGTTTGCTGTTCATGATGCTCTCACTCAGTGGCCGTGCTTCCAGCATCTAACAGGGCAGATGCAGCATAGGGTAATGAATGTTGCATCTTCCAGTTTGCATGCAATTGCAACCAAAAACCGGCCTCATCACCAAGGCCAAGGGTAACGCAATAAACCTGGCAGGCTCTATCTTACCGCGCAAACACTGCGCAGCTTGCGCAAAGCACTAGCCCTCGATAATTCTTCATAGACCCAAATCACACCAGCGTGAAATTTAACTTGATTGTCTTTTCTGGAAAAATTAGGCCTTTATTCAACCCCAGAACAAAGCCCAAAGGACCAATAAAATGAAAATGATGAGCATCGTCGCGGTGACACCCAAAGAAGACGCCATAGATGAAATTGCAGCGCTGATCACAGAAAGTCGCAAGGACGGCGTCGCCGGTTTAGACGTCTATAGCATTGTCCACACCCGAGACGACGAGTTGGTTATTGTAAATCAATGGGCCTCGTTGGATGCGTTTATGGATTACGTGAATGGGCCGCATAATATGATCGAATTGATTGAACATCTCTGCCTGCGATATGATGAGGAAAATGTCTGCCGCGCCTATTCGGGGGCAATCCTTGCCCAGCACAGTCAAGCCTAACCCCCCCCCTGCGGTGTCTCCAGCAACCTACCGCAAAATGTGATCAGACAAACCCTGCGGCTGATCTCTTCACGGTTTAGCCAACCCAGCCCCGAAAACAAAAAGCAAACCGGCCAGTAAATATTTGCGTAGCGCTGTATAAAAGACAGGTATTTGCTCTGCATCATGGCCGCGCAGCCCCAAAGCACTGGCGGTAGATTTCGGATCAGAGCGGCTTTAAAACCACGAAAGTTGCATCCTGCGGCAGATCAGGGTGAACAAGCCTTTTCGTCGGGCCAAACCGCGCCACGCAATGCTCTAAAACCTGATCTGAATTTGCATAATAAATATGGCTCTGCGGCGAAATTCGCGCGCTCGGGGCCACTTGAAGATTGAAAATCATTGCCACCCGGGTGTGCGACCAACAGGCCTGTAAAGCATCGAACACATAGTTTTGCCAGAGCACGACATCGCGGGTAGCGGCCAAATTAAAAGGTCCGGACATGACGGAGAAGTCTTGTTCTTGACGCGGCGCGGGGCTGCATATGAAGCTCGCCCACCTTTGTTCAAATCTGCGCTTACAGGCCGCAATCAATTGATCTGAAATATCATAGCCAATATACGATGTAACAAAGCTAGCAGGCCGTTTGAGAAGATGATCAACCAAGGCGCCATAGCCGCAGCCAATATCCGCCAAGCTAAACCCCTCTGCCCCCGACAGCTTGTCAATTTCGCACAGAATGATTTCAAACCGAAGGGCTTGCCGCGCCTCTGTCGCCCAAAAGCTGCCTTGTGGCGTGGACCCAAATTGTTGAAAACGCTTCCAATAGATCTGACTGAGTGTGTTTTCAAAGGTTGAGTTCATACGCCGGGTGCTTTCTCCAGTGCCAGCATATCAGCCAAAGCGCCGAATGCCAGCCACCAAAAATCCAGCTTCACCCAGCGAAATCACGCGCTTAAGTCTCAAACTTAGCATAAGGATGCAGTAGCAATTCGCCCTAATTTTCCAGCGCCATGCCACCCAATCTGGCTTTATAAAACTTAGAAGGTTTCGCTGGTTAGCTTTTGATTTAAGGATATCGAAAAATCTTTGCCCGAGCGTTGGCAATCCGTATTTCCCATCCGAGCGGGTGTTTTTTTCTGCGCATCGCGGCTTTGTTTTGAAATGCGGCGCGTTTTAAGCGGTGCTGGTCGTGCAATAGCGGCTTGATAAGCCGCCCATTGAAAGGTGGAAGATGGATGAGTAACCTGCATTCTGACCCTCCGCTCACTGATCGCTTCACAAATGAATACGGCGCATTTGGCAATTTGTTTAAGGAAGCGGCGCTGGTAAAAAGGGGCCTTTAAGCGCAAGGCTTGAAGACAATCGGCACAAGCTGCGCTGGCTGTACGAAGACAGCACTTATTGACTAACACCTAAAACAGCATCCATCCGTGATAATAAAATCAAATGTCAGCATAAGGGGCGCTGCGCCCGAGCGCACTGGCCACTGCTAAAAATGCCCTAACGTAAAATTTCGCGTTTGCGATTTTAAAAAACTGATAACACCTCACCAAGGGGCTTTTTAACCTTGGCGGCAGCAGGGATTTCAGCGTTTTTTGCAGCATAGCCGACCGGTAAGATCATCATTGGTTTTTCATTCGCCGGGCGATTACAGAGCTGATTTAAAAAGGCCATTGGATTAGGAGTATGCTCCAAACAAACCAACCCACTTTGGTGCAGCGCTGAAATTAAAAACCCAATTGCGATACCAACGCTCTCAGTCACATAATAATGCTTAAAACGCGCGCCATCTTCGGTTAGCCCATAGCGCTGCGCGAACACAACAATCAGCGCAGGGGCCTCGGATAAATGAGCTTTTACAGAATGCGTGCCAATCGGTTCTAAGGCAGAAATCCAAGCATCTCCTGCCATTCCGGCATAGAATTTTTGTTCTTCTGCTTCGGCGGCCAAGCGGATTTTCATTTTCATGGCCGGGTTTTTGACAATCACGAAATGCCAAGGTTGTTGATTGGCACCAGAGGGCGCAGATGCGGCAACAGAAATCGCGTTAGACAGTAAAACGTCTGAGATAGGGGCGGTGTCAAAATGCCGTACAGAATGCCGCCGGCGCATCTGCGCTAAATATGTAGCCGACACCTCTTCGGCTTCTTGCGCCGTCAAAAGGCTTCGGTCTGGAAGCGGGATTGGGCGGTAGGTCATAATGTCATCTTTTTTGCAATTTCACCGCATCAGTGTTGCCGCGATATCAGTCTTTGCCAAGCCAAAAGCCCAGCCAGAACGCTTAAAAAGGCTATTCCTGCAGCGGATTTTCTGCCGTATCGGCCCTATCATTGTATTTTTCGCCCCATTTATACAATTCGACCAGAACCGGCACTAAATCTTGAGCTTTTTCTGTAGGTGTATAAATTTTTGACCGTCTATTCTCTAAATCCACAGAACAACAGAGCAGGCTTTCCTGTTGCAGGGTTTTCAACCGATTTGACAATATATTGGTCGAAATTTTTTCTGGAGAGGCGAGCAGGTCATTAAAATGCCGCTTTTTGCCAAAGATTACATCCCGCAACACGATTAAGGACCATTTATCCCCTAAAACGCCTAATGCTTGTGCAATTGGACAACAGTTTTTTCGCTTCATGGCCTTAACACGCTTGAAAACTTACGTTTTCGTAAAATTGTATGACAATGAGATTAAAAGCATTGCAGGTCGCTTTATAATCAGATAGCTTGCATTTTGCAAGTGNTTTAAATGGTGCTTGCANCANTAGATATGACATTAAACCCTGCAGTGATCTTGCTTGCGATTTCAAAGGTATATTCAAAATGGCACCCCAAAAAACATCCTATGGAGAGTTCCTCCTAAACAATCGGCTTATCGTTCTGCTTGCCTTGTTGACCCTCACGCTTGCTGGCACTTTTGGGGCGAAAAACCTGTATTTTGACAATGATTACCGCAGTTTTTTTGGTGAAACCAATCCCCAATTGGAAGCCTTTGAAAAACTCCAACGCACCTATACAAAAATTGACAACGTTCAATTCGCGATTGATCCTCAATCGGGGAAAGCGAACTCTCCCAAAGTGTTGGCCGCCATTGAAGAGCTGACGGATATGTCATGGCAAATTCCCTATTCCATTCGCGTTGACAGCCTTTCGAACTATCAGCACACCGAAGTCGAGGGCGATGATCTGATCGTGAGAGATTTGTATTTTGACGCCGCGAATATGAGCGCTGATGAACAGAAACTCGTTGATCAAATCAGCTCAACCGAGCCAACGCTGGCGGGTAAAATTCACGATGCACAGCATCGCAGCACATCCGTAAACGTTACGATCCAATTGCCCGGCAAAAACGCCGATGAAGTGGCAGAAGTTGCCGTTGTTGCGCGTGAAATAGTTGCCGAAATCGAAGCAAAGCATGATGTTAAAATCCGTACCGGGGGCATTATTTTCTTCAATAATGCGTTTCTAGAAGCCTCGATGAATGATATGGCCTCGCTGATCCCGGCGATGTATTTGGTCATTCTAGCGGTGTCTTACATATTGCTCCGCTCGCTCTATGCCACGGCAATGGTTTTGGTGATCATCGTCCCAAGTATTCTGGTTGCGATGGGTATTGGTGGCTGGATGGGGGTTGGATTAACGCCGCCCTCAGCAAGCGCGCCGACCATCATCACCACCTTGGCGGTGGCAGATTCGATCCACTTTTTGGTTACATTAATGAACCGAATGCGCGCCGGCCATAACCAACGCGACAGCATCATCTACAGTTTGAAAGTAAACGGAAAACCCATTTTCCTGACCAGTGTAACCACTGCTTTAGGGTTCCTGTCTCTTAACTTTTCAGACTCGCCCCCCTTCCACGATTTGGGAAATATCACAGCGGTTGGCGTGATTGCCGCTTGGATCTACGCGGTCACCTTGCTGCCAATTTTGATCAGTTTTGTTACATTAAAGCCCAAAGCCACGATCGAGAAGCTCGACGGTGTTATGGGCAAATTGGGCGTATTCATTGCCGNTCGCTANAAAACCGTGATGACGCTCAGCATCGCGGCGTCACTTGGATTATTAGCCTTGATCCCTTTGAATGAAATCAATGATGACTTCTTGAAATATTTCGATGAATCAATCCAGTTCCGAGAAGATTCGGAATGGATTGGACAGAATTTAACTGGCATCAATCAAATTCAGTTTGATCTAAGTTCCGGTGAACCAAACGGGATCAGCTCGCCCGATTTCATCAAGAAAATCGCAGCCTTTACCGATTGGGCGATGAATGAAGAACCCGTTACCCACGTGCAATCGATCTCTGACACGTTCAAACGTTTGAACCGTGATCTAAACGGCGGCGATCCGGCTTTTTACAAAATACCCGAAAGCCGCGAATTGGCCGCGCAATATTTGCTGCTATATGAACTGTCCCTGCCCTATGGGCTGGATTTGAACAACCAATTGGACATCAATAAATCGTCAACGCAGATTGTGATTACAATTGAAGATATGACCACGAATGAAGTCAGGGCCTGGTTGCAACGCGCTGAAGATTTCCTCGCCAATGATCTGGGCATCAACACCTATGCGGTCGGTCCCACGGTGATGTTTGCCTATATCGCCGAGCGCAATATCAAAAGCATGCTATCGGGTACTTTCTTTGCGGTATTGCTGATCAGCGGTGTGATTTTGATTGCGCTTAAAAACGTGCGCCTCGGCGTCATCAGCCTCGTGCCAAATCTCTTGCCAGCGGGCCTTGCATTCGGCCTTTGGGGCTTACTTGTCGGGCAGGTCAACATGGCTGTTGCCGTGGTTGCGGGAATGGCTTTGGGCGTTGTGGTCGATGATAGCGTGCATTTTTTAAGCAAATATCAAATTGCGCGGCGCGATGAAAAGCTTTCACCTAAAGACGCGGTTATCTTTGCGTTTACGGGGGTTGGAACCGCGCTTTTGGTTACGACCATCATTTTAGCGGCGGGCTTTTTTATTCTGGCGC
>JGI26260J51721_1001085_pt1 | contig 11814 bp, 8 predicted proteins | sample SaaInlV_120m_DNA_4_FD_51721 | JGI IMG/M metagenome (IMG submission 51721)
CCGGTGCCCTTAAACTCTTCGTAAATAACCTCGTCCATTTTTGAACCGGTATCCACCAGAGCGGTAGCGATAATACTTAGAGAACCACCTTCCTCGATATTTCGCGCGGCACCGAAGAACCTCTTTGGTTTTTCCAAAGCATGAGCGTCAACACCACCGGTTAATACCTTGCCGGATGAAGGTTGAGTGGTGTTAAAGGCACGAGCCAGGCGGGTAATGGAGTCGAGCAGAATAACAACGTCTTTTTTGTGCTCAACCAGGCGCTTGGCTTTCTCGATCACCATATCGGCAACCTGAACATGGCGCGTTGGCGGCTCATCAAAGGTGGAAGCAATGACTTCGCCACGCACGGTGCGCTGCATTTCTGTCACTTCCTCTGGACGCTCATCAATGAGCAGAACCATGATGTAGCACTCAGGGTTATTGCGAATAATGGCCTGGGCAATGTGCTGCATCATAATGGTCTTNCCGGCCTTAGGCGGTGCAACGATAAGTCCGCGCAGGCCTTTACCAATAGGTGAAACCAAATCAATGATTCGTCCGGTTAAATCCTCTGAACTGCCGTTGCCGTTCTCCAGCACCAGCCTTTCGTCTGGAAAGAGCGGAGTAAGGTTTTCAAACAGAATTTTGTTCTTGGCGTTTTCCGGAGCATCAAAGTTGATATTGTCGACCTTGAGCATTGCGAAGTAGCGTTCGCTGTCTTTGGGCGGTCGAATCTTTCCAGAAATTGTATCGCCAGTTCTTAGATTAAAACGGCGAATCTGGCTGGGTGATACATAAATATCATCGGGTCCAGCCAGGTAAGAACTGTCTGCTGATCTCAGGAAACCGAAGCCATCGGAGAGAATTTCCAGAACACCATCACCGAATATGTCGGCGCCGCTTTTTGCGTGGCGTTTAAGGATGGCAAAGATAATGTCTTGTTTGCGGTTCCGGGCCATGTTTTCAAGGCCGACGGATGCTGCTATTTCGATAAGCTCGCCGATTGGCTTTCGCTTGAGATCAGTTAAATTCATTTTAGGGATTCTTGTTGTTAAATAAGAAAGAAGAAGGAAGGTTGTAGTTAGAACGAATTAGGACAAATTGCTCGCAGGGCCAACCAAGGTTTTTGGTGTTATTAAACGAGTTGGAAGGGAGTCAGGAGAATGTCCTGCCGTCGATTATAACGAGTTGGGGGGCTATCGCAATAGTTAGCGGCAACACTAACAGGCCAGGGTTTGTTTCCTGAGCCTGTTAGCTAACCGGGATATTTATAAATAAGTCTGGTTTAGACGGCCGCGCCGATGAACTCAGAGAGTTGGTTGCGAGAAACTGCGCCCACTTTCATTGAGTCGACGTCACCACCTTTGAACATGATTAGGGTAGGAATGCCGCGTACGTTGTATTTCATTGGAGTCTCGCGGCTGGCATCTACATCCATTTTGCAGATTTTTACTTTGCCTTCGTATTCGCCTGCCATCTCATCGAGAATTGGTGCAATCATTTTACAGGGGCCGCACCAGGCCGCCCAGAAGTCCACTAATACCGGTCCATCAGCGTCAAGCACTTCGGATTGAAAGTCAGCGTCCGTAACATGCTTAATTAAATCACTCATTATTTGCTCCAATAGCTAAATTTATTATTGCGGTCATCGAGGTTATATTGCTCGTCTTACCGCTGGCTATTATGGGTTCAGTTCTGTAAGAATCAACTTATCTGTTGGATTAAAAAGTACTATAGATAGCATATAAATCAACTAAGGCTTTTCTCGGATTCAACTTTGCCGCGGGCGAGGGTATAATCGCGCCGCATTTCTTCTCAGCGGCCCTCAGTGGCATATCAGTGGTATATAAGTAGCAAAGGTTTATACATGATTCGTTCTGCCCTAATTGTTTTTTCCGGACTTGTTCTGCTTATCGCATCCGCGTACGGACAGACTTCACGTGAGCAGGCGATAATTGACCGGCTAACTCCCATAGGTTCGGTTTGTATGGCAGGCGATGCCTGTGCAGCCGCCGCCGTGGCAACTGGACCAACAGGTCCGCGCAGTGCAGAAGATATTTACAACGGTACCTGCATGGCCTGTCACCTCACCGGTGCTTCCAATGCGCCTCTTTTTGGAAATGTAGAGCAGTGGGCACCGCGCATTGCCACAGGTATGGATGCACTCTATTCAAGCGTTTTTAACGGTATTGAAGTTGACGGAGTTCTGGTTATGCCGGTAAATGGCCTCTGCCTGGATTGTTCCGAAGATGAGTTGCGAGCCACCGTCGACTATATGGTCGAGGCTGCTCAGTAAACCTCAACCACTAAAAAGTTTTCAAAAAGCCGGGCTAGATTCTAGTCCGGCTTTTTTTTGATTGAGCAAAAGAGTTAAGCAGCTGTTTATATGAGCTAAATATTTTTGTTAATAATGAGAATCAATCTCATTATCATTTGCGCCTCACAAAATTAGAGAGATCTTCCATGAGGCGCTTTTTTGCAGCTATCGCTTTTTACTCAGCCATTCCACTAAGTGCACACACGCCTTATCTTGTACCTCAAAGTTTTGAACCTGTTTTGGGGGGATACGTAACTCTCGACTCTTCCTTCGCGGAAAAGTTTTTTGTCCCGGAAGTTGCATTCAATAACGGCGATTTTCTGATTCTTGATCCCTCTGGTGAAATCATTGAGCCAGATCAGGAGATTGAGCTATCTACCAGGGTAGTCATTGAGCACCAACTCAGAGATTCCGGAACGTATAAATTTGCCACGGGTGCTCGCTACGGATTGGTTTTCACAATCTACGAAGTCGATGGAGTGCAAACAACAGCTCGCGGGGATTCCCAGCCAATACCCGAAGGCGCGGTTATAACCGAGCAATTCCAGACCCTGAGTTGGGCAGAGACCTATGTAAGTAAAGATGCTCCGGATGAGGCGGCTTTAAAACCAGTTCATTCGGGGCTGGTGCTTGTGCCAATTACCCACCCCAACGACCTTTTTGCGGAAGAAGAATTTCGCTTCCAGGTGCTATTCGAAGGAAAGCCTTTAGTTGAGGCTGAGGCCCTGGTTTTTCTGGCTGAAGATCAATTCGGAAAAGGTTCTGAAGACATTCTTTTGACAACCGACGAGCAGGGGGAAGGCAAGTTTTGTCGCTGCGGAGCAGGGCGTTTATTTACTCCAGGTTCGACATAGAGCCCCTGCGCCTGATGGTGCTCCAGCCCCGACCTACAGCCATACAACCACCCTGAGTTTAGAAGCCTACTAACCTAATTAACCTATTGATTTAAAGGACAGAATAAATGACTCCAGCAAAAGTTAGTTTCTCTCTGATTGTTGGTTTGCCTCTGGCGTTGGCAATACCAGTGCTCGTTGAAGCCGCCCCTCATCACCGTACAGGCGTTATTCTGGATTATGACCAGAATGCAGATAATCGACTCGCAGCTGAAGAGTTTCTTCAGGCCCGCCGAGCGCGATTTGAGATGACCGATCGTAACGGCAATGGTGTGGTTGATGTCGATGAATACCTTTACGAATACGAAGGCCGCTTGCAGGCCAATCTGGCGGCGGATCGTGCCGCTCAGGTTCGGCAGACGCATGTGCGTTTTGGCGCAATAAACAGAGACGAAGACGAAAAGATCAGCCTGGCAGAATTTGAAGCCACAGGTAAGCGAGGTTTTGACTACCTGGATGTCGATCAGGACGGGGTTATCCGCGACGGAGATAAGACTCCGGTTTGGGAAACCTCGGATGACAGCGAAGTAGAGAATGAGTTGGTTCGCCGACCCACCCTCAGCATGCCCAGCACCCATAGTGTCGAGGGGATGTTGGAAATCTGCGATTTAGATGGCGACGCACAGGTTCAATATGAGGAATATCAGGAGGTGCGCGCCGAGCAGTTTGCCCGCGCTGATGAAAATTCCGATGGCGAGCTGTCGCAACAGGAATATGTATTGGAATTTGAAGATCGGCTGGATGCACAAATCTCCAAAATTCATGAGATGCATATGGACCAAACCTACGTGCGCTTTGATTTTCTCGATACTGATGAAAATGCCGAGATGACTTTCAAGGAGTATATGCACTCTGGCAATCGCAGCTTTAACTACTGGGATACCAATGGCGATGGCTATGTGACCCTTGGCGACCCCTTGCCTGGGTCTGAATTAGAAGCAGAATTTGATTCTGGCGACAGCGATTTAGAAACTTTGGTTAGCGACTTGGAAACTTTGGTTGGCGACTTGGAAACTTTGGTTGGTGACACCCGTGACGGCGTCGCACAGAACAACTGATTCCGGACCAGCTAATTCAGACAGATGACCAGATTGTTCCGACAGATAACCAGATTGTTCCGACAGATAAATAGTTGCTTGAAACCGCTTCTTTGTGTGGCGATTTCCACAACAATATCTGCGGCTCTGTTTGCAGAACCTCTGTTTTCAGAACCTCTGTTTGCAGAAAAAGGAATGGACAATCAGGCGGTTGTTCTGGGGAGCCTCTATGGTGAGCCATTATTATTCTACGCTGGACAAAACGAAGAGATTGGTCCCGCTGATATTGATCAGTTCAAGGGTTTGGCACAGGAAATCGCCAGGAGCATCGATTCAAGCCTGTCTGTTTCTGAAGTATCCAGGGTGAATGCGGCGTTGGGCGGGAAACTCTCCAACTGGATGCTGGAAATTATCCAGACCTGCGAGAATTGGCGCGAGCAAACTGAGAATATTCTGAGTTGTCGTACCGGCGCTTTAACCCATCAATGGGAAAAACTGCAGGCCACCGGAACCGATCCAGACCGGCGTGAACTCAGAGAACTCACCCGGTTGGCCCGAACAGCAGACTTTGTTCTGGATGGGGATCAACTGCGGTTTGGCAGAGATATTCAGTGGGACTTCCAATTGATTGCAGGCCCATTTACTTTGGACAAGCTTGCCGACTGGATGGATCGAGAAACCAGCCTGTCCAACTATCGGTTGTCCTGGTCTGGAACGGACGTATATAGAGGTTCAACTTCTTCTTTAGCTGATGAAAACCACTGGAGTGTTTCTCTTGATATGGCTGGCCAGAGTGTTGAGTTGGCTCTCAATTCAGGTGCTTCAAGCTACATTACTCCCTGGGATAGGAAGCGTCCGATTGGTCGTTCAAATTATCAGGGGCTAATAGATCACAGTACTGGCTGGGTAGGCAGCGCACATGCAGCTTTTGTGGCCTCGGATACGGCGCTGGAAGCTGCCGCCATGGCACAGTTGGCTGCTTTGGCTCCAGCCCAGCGGATAATTGAACGAGCTGAAGCCGAAGGGCATCTGGCCATGCTGGCCGCGGAAGATGGTCGCGTGCAGAGTACGGATGACTTTTATCAGCTCATCGGTTTTGCCTCTAATGTCCCATCACGGCAGATAGAGATTGAGTTCGAATTGCCTGATATAGAGGCCAATCCCTACCTTAGGCCCTACATTAGTATCTGGATTTCAGATGAAGCCCAGGCACCAGTGCGTAACCTTCTTCTTCTTGGCCAGGAGCCACGATGGATGCAGGAGTTACGCGTCTGGTGGCGCCGCGTTGGTCGTCGCAATGAATCGGTGATTGACGGTCTTTCCGGTGCGACACGCAGACCTGGCGTCTACCGGGTTCAGTGGGATGGCAGAGATGATTATGGAAATCTCGTCGCCGAGGGCCAATATATTCTGCATTTAGAAGCCAGCCGAGAAAAGGGCGGGCGAAGCTACCAAAAAATTCCATTGAGCCTGACTGATATGTCAGAGCCAATAGAAGTCCCAGGAGCTGAAGAACTCGGATTGATCCGGATTCGAACAGTTTCTCAACAGCAAACCGCTTCCAACAACTTTTAATCCGAACCAGAGGTGGGGTTTGTGCATCAGTCTAATTTCGAAATGATAATAATTCTTATTCTCATCAAAGTAAGAGTTTACTTGTTTTCAAGGCTGCTGCACGAACCCCTCTTTGGACCGGGATACTGAGGAGAAAACCATGAAACTATTAATGCGAAGCATCACGGGAATATTAATCCCACTTATTTGCACACCTTATCTTGCCGCACAGGGAGCAGCCGAATCGGAGAGCGAGCTTATCGTTACTGGTACCCGCCTGAATCAATCGATATTGGATGTGTCCAGTTCTGTAACTCTTATTACCTCTGAAGAAGTGGAGGCAATTCAGGCAGATGATATAGGCGACCTGCTTGACTACGTACCTGGTGTTGACGTCGTGGCAGATTCTCGCTACGGCATCAAGAGCATTAATATTCGGGGCCTGGAAGGGAATTACGTTAAGGTAAAACTCGACAACGTCGATGTGCCCGCCGACTTTGATAACAGTGATTTAATCAGTTCCTCACGCATCGATATGGATATCGACATGATTCGCAGCGTCGAGGTTATTCGTGGTCCGGCTTCGACCAGCCAGGGCAGTGGTGCGATTGGTGGCGTGGTTATGTTTCAAACGAAAAGAGCTTCTGATTTTGTTGAAAGCGGTGAGCGTTTCGGCGGCCATGTAAAAACCCAACACAGCTCAGCGTCGAATAATAATCGTGTCTCTTTGGCCTTTGCTCACAAAGAAGGTAGTTGGGCAAACCTTATTGGTTACACCACCAGTGAATCGGCTGAGGTGAATGATTACTCCGAGCAAACGCCTGAAGAAGTAACCCGTCAGAACCTACTGTTGAAATCGGGATACCGTTTTAATAACTATCACAGTCTCGAATTCTCACTCGATTACAGTGAGACAGAAACCGTTGCTGACCCGACTAATCCAACGGAATCTACTAGCTATGATTTGCGCTACGACACCGAAGATCTAAGTGAGCGCCTAAGGTATGGCCTGACCTATAAAGGTCAGCTTGATTCAGCCCTGGCAGACCAGTTCGCGGTGCAACTGGATTGGCAGGGGAAAGACTCAAACGCGAAAACCTTCCGCCATACCAGCAACTATTTTGGCAGCGGTCCCAGATCAGAAATTAAAGACTATCTTTACGCTGAAGAGGGTTACACCCTGGATCTTCAAATCAATAAGGCTGGAGATATCGCGGGGTTCGAAGCCGATGTGGCATACGGGCTAACTTACAAAGACAGTAGCCATGAAAATATCAACACCACTCTAATCGATGATAATTTTGATGGGGAATTCGGCGATAGCACGCAGATTTTTTACTATATGCCCTACGCTGAGTCACAAGCACTGGGGCTATACCTACATACTGAACTTGCTCTGCTTGACGGCAAACTCAAACTGTCACCAGGGCTGCGCTATGACAGTTTTGAGCAAACTCCCTACAACACCGATCCAAGCTCTGATCCAGACTATTATACGGGCTGGTCCGCGACCAACTCCTACGAAGACTTCTCAGATTCTGAAGCGACCTTCCGCCTGGGAGCGGTTTACGACCTCTCAGATGAATTAAAGCTGTTTTCTCAATACAGCCAGGGCTTCAAAGCTCCGGACTTCCGCCAGCTTTATTATTCCTTTAGCAACGATACACGTCGCTACAAGTTTGAACCCAATGCTGAACTGGAATCTGAGTACAGCGACTCCTTCGAAATTGGCCTTCGCCGACATGCAGCCTGGGGTGGAGTTGAAGCAAGTATTTTTGAGACCAGATTTGAGAATTTTATTTCTGAAGAAATTGATACATCAGATCCTGCCTATTCTTCTGGTATCACCCGACACGTAAATATTGAAGAGGCGACAATTTCAGGTGTTGAGCTTTCCTCCAATTTTGATACCAGTTCATTCCTGGAAGGGAGTTGGGCAAATCTCGCCTTCTCGCACACTGAGGGTGAAGACGGTGATGGAAATGCGTTGCAAGACATCGCGCCCTGGTCGGCTTCTTTAGCCTGGAGCTTTGATTCGTCCAATGATTGGGGCACCACATTGAGATTGAAGTACCACGACGCCGTATCTGAAGGCGATTTCGAAGATCAATTTGCTGCAGGTGCTTCTTCAGTTGTTGATCTGGTTGCCTATTATCAGCCGGTCGATGCTCTGACTCTGAGATTGGGCATATACAACCTCACCGATGAGAAGTACTACCGCTGGGCCAGTATTAGGGGCGTGTCAGCCACTGCAGATACCGATGAATTTGCCGAAGCAAAGCGCAGTACAACACTAAGCTTGAAATACGATTTTTAGTCACCCCTGAATCGACTATTTGGGGCGCTTTGGCGCCCTTCTTTTTTATTCAGATATCTATTTTATTTAGATGTCTATTTTAATCAGATATCTATGCCTGGAGTTGCAATATGAGTGAGTTTAAAAGGCAATTTTTTGTCTACTCACGGTTGGTGCATGTGTATTGTTCGACGGCGCTTTTTAGTCTGTTGTTTTTCTTTAGTTTGACCGGGATTTTTTTGAATCACAGTTGGTACCAGAGTTCTGGTGTGTCGGAGGGCTACGAGGAGGTCGAGTTGAGTTCCACACAGCTGGCCGAGTGGGGGCTATCCGATTTATCTGATTGGTCGCCGGACATCACCCGCATACAGAAATTTATTGAAAGCCGGGCTGGATTATCCTCGCCACAGAGTGTTGAGATAGACCCGGATTTCGCCGAGCTGGTGTTCGAATACTCGGTGCCAGCAGGCTATNCCAGTGTTTTGATTGAGGCTGGCGAGGGCCGACTCTCTATTGAAAAAGAGGCCGGTTCATTGGTTGGCCTGTTAAATGATCTGCACAAGGGGCGAAACAGCGGTGTGGCCTGGAAATGGCTTATTGATATCAGCGCCGGCCTGATGATTATTTTTGCCTGTACCGGTGTAATTATTCTATTTCAGGGGCGCAGATACCGCCGCGACGGCATTATCTCTGTACTGGCCGGTGTGCTAACGCCCTACATTATCTGGCTGCTTTTTGTACCCAGCATCTAATATTGGTTTTTCGCAAGAGACAATGAGAAAAGGGAACTTGCTAAGAACGGGAGCTTACCAAGAAAGGAAGTTTACTAAAAAAAGGAGCGTGCTAAGAAAAGAGAGCTTGCAGATTTGCTCTGGCGGAAGCGGCCTTTTCCGCCGAAGCCTTTGGGTCTGAATTGGCAAAACCCTGTTTGTCCAGGTCGTCCTGGGGTAACTCATCGATAAACCGGCTGGGAGTAGTTCCACTTACATCACCAAACTGTTTCCGCGCTCCCGCCAGGCTGAGAGTCAGCCGTTCTCTGGCTCTGGTAATGCCCACATAAAATAGCCGCCGTTCTTCCTCAAGTTTGTCGTCTTCCAGCGAGTTCTGGTGCGGCAATATGCCTTCTTCAACCCCCAAAAGGTAAACCTCTTTAAACTCCAACCCCTTTGAAGCATGCAGGGTCATCAGGGAAACCTTGTCGTCCGCAGAGTTCTCCTCCATGTTTTCCAGCATATCGCGAAGCTGAGTTCTGGCGACGGCCTCGGCCAGGGTTTCGCCCTCAGCGTTCTCCTCAGTAGAAAGGGTGCTGGCAATGGAATCGATTAAAAACTGGACGTTTCGCCACCGGGCTTCTGCACTTTTTGCCGAGCTGGAAGACTCAAATAGCCAGCCCTCGTAATTTATATCGTTTAGAAGCTCCCTGACGATTGCGATGGTGTTCTTGGTTTCCGCAAGCATCGCTTTGCGTTCAATCCAATGGCCAAATTCTCTCAGCCGAGACAATCCCGGATCGCTGACAAATTCCGCGACGCCCATCTCGGTACAGCCCTGAAGCAAAGTTCCCATTCTGCTGGCCGCGTACCTGGAAAGTTGTTCCACGGTTTTCGGGCCGATTTGCCGCCGCGGTGTATTGATTATCCGCAGAAATGCTGAATCGTCTTCCGGGTTTATCAGCAGCCTCAGGTAGGCCATAACATCCTTGATCTCTGAGCGGCTATAGAAAGAGGTTCCGCCGCTAATACTGTAGGGCACCCCGTTCCCCTGAAGTTTCATTTCGAGAAGGCGAGATTGGTGATTGCCACGGTAGAGCACCGCAAAATCTTTGAATTTTCGCCGCTTGGTCGCCATACGATACTGAATATCCTGAACGATCCAGTCGAGTTCCTCTTCATCATTCTTGTGTCGGATTAAATTAATCGGATCGCCGACACCCAGGTCACTCCACAGGGTTTTTTCAAACAGATGAGAGTTGTTTTTAATAAGCTCGTTTGCGCATTTGAGTATGCGGCCGGTAGAGCGGTAGTTCTGTTCCAGGCGGATAACCTTAAGATCTGGGTAATCGCGACTCAGATCAATCAAATTTTCTGGCCGAGCGCCGCGCCATGTATAGATAGACTGGTCGTCGTCGCCAACCGCAGTAAATTTTTGGTGATGTTGTACCAGAATTTTTACCAGCTCATATTGAGCCTGATTAGTGTCCTGGTATTCATCGATCAGCAAGTGCCGCATGCGCAGCTGCCACTTGTTTCGAATTTCTGTCTGCTCCCTTAGCAGGATGACGGGCAGATAGATCAGGTCATCGAAATCAACGGCGTTATAGGTCAGCAAAGCTTCTTGATATCTTTCGTAAAGCTTAGCCGCCCGATATTCGGAGTCATCGGCAGCACTGGAAATAGCCTGGATGGGGGAGGTGAGTTGGTTTTTCCACTCTGATATCAGGTCTCGTGCCAGCGCCAATTGATCCGAATCGATATCCCTTATTCCCAGATCGCCCAGCAATTTCAGGGAATCTTCGCCGTCGAGAATAGAAAACCCCTTGCGTAAACCAGCGACGCTTAGATCAGCATTGAGAATATCCAGCCCCAGGCGATGAAAGGTGCAGATTCGCAGGCCGCGGCAGGATTGTGCCCCGATAAGTTTGCGGATTCGGGCGTCCATCTCGCGCGCAGCCTTGTTGGTAAAGGTGACGGCGGTGATTTGTCGCGGCGTGTAGTTCTTGTTTTGCAGAAGCCAGGCAATTTTTTGAGTAATTACCATGGTCTTGCCACTGCCCGCGCCTGCCAAAACAAGGGCAGGGCCATCGTTGTATCGGACTGCTTCGCGTTGTTGTTTGTTGAGGCCCTGTTGACTGGCTGAGTTCATTATTTGCCTTATCTGAAGGCGCGGGATTCTAGCAGCATCCCCGAGAAAAATGTGTGGCAGATCTGGTTAGATTAAGGAGTGTTTTTTCAGAATCTCTATCAGGGGTTCCAGCTGTGACTCGTAGCCCTTCCAGGAGCCGATGCCTGAGCGGTTTATGGGTTTTCTTACCTGGGTCGCGCTTAGGGTTCGCACACTGCGTTGAGTTTTTTCCGGGCTGTAGCAGGCCGGCTCGTCCTCAAGTTCACAAAACTCCAAGAGTTGGGATATCTGAGCGGTGGGGTTTTCTACCAGGGTCTGATATTCGAGCAGTAGGTATCTGTCCCCCGGTAGGGTGGTGTGCCAGTGGGTGACCAGTTTTTGATGATCGCTAATCATTTGAGCGATTTCTTCGTAGCTGTAGGAGAACAGGTGTCCGCTGCCAAATACCTGACGGTAACAGCCAAAAGCGACATCCATCGGGTTGCGTACCACATGAATCATTTTTGCATTGGGTAATGCCTTGGCAATAAGGCCGGCGGCACGGTAGTTCATCAAAGATTTATCTGTCACATTCGACTCTGTGAATCCAAGAGTGTCGATCAATTCCAGGTACTTCCTGCCAATTTGTTGGTAACCCGTTTCTGAAAGGCTTGAAAGCCAGTCGGGAAAATTACCGGCAATTCTGTGCATGGCTTGGGTAGAGGAGCTAGCATCATTCAGAAAGGTTAGTTCATTGCCGCCTGCTACTTGCGAGTGACTGGCTAAAATTTGCTCAACCAGGGTTGTTCCGGAACGGGGTAAACCAAAGATAAAAAGCGGCTTTTTTGTGCGCGGGCTGACTGCTGTTGAAGCCTCGCAATCCTTGTCGAAAAAGTTAATATCGAAAAAGTTAAT
>JGI26260J51721_1001092_pt1 | contig 11775 bp, 12 predicted proteins | sample SaaInlV_120m_DNA_4_FD_51721 | JGI IMG/M metagenome (IMG submission 51721)
AAAGCATCTGTTCCGGGCGGCGAGGAATCGTGGCGCGCGGGTGGGATCATGTTGCAGGCAATGCCGGTGGCGTCCCCCTTGGCGAACCCTGATGGTAGGACCGACGACGGTCTTACCGCGGTCGAGGATTTGCTGAGCGACGATGAGGGTGAAAACTGGCTGCGCGCAAACACATTGATGCGCACAGCAGAAGAATTAGAATTGATCGGGCCCACGGTACAACCGACCGATCTGTTGATCAGATTGTTCCATGAGGAATCCCCGCGTGTATTTGACCCACAGCCCGTGACATTCGGGTGTTCGTGTTCGCCAGAAAAAGTGCGACAGTCCTTGTCGATTTATTCGGCCAAAGATCTGACGCATATGACCACGGACGCTGGACGGACGCTGGCATTGTGACGGCAGACTGTCAGTTCTGCGGGTCCCATTATGAATTTGACCCAACTTCCCTCGGGTTTGAGGCGACGACAGGACCAGATGCCAAATCCTGATCTTTCGCCTGAACGCCTAAAGACGACGCTGTTGCACGCGATTGAACGNGCGGGGGCAGCGTCGTCTGATTTTGATCTCAATCCTGNATATACCCCGCCAGTCGAACGTGTTTTGAAACCAGCGGCTGTCTTGGTCGCGATCACCGAAGATGGGCGGCTGATTCTTACGAAGCGATCCGCGCGGCTTAAACATCATGCAGGTCAGATTGCTTTCCCGGGTGGGCGCATGGACGACACGGATCATGATTTGGCGCACACGGCCCTGCGTGAGGCCGAAGAAGAAATCGGGCTCGACCAGACTGTCCCGACTATTCTTGGGCATTTACCGCCCCATGAAACCGTGACGAATTATTCTGTGACACCGATTGTGGCCTTGGTGCCCAATGATTTGATGTTCACCGCAGAACCCGGCGAAGTGTCAGAGGTTTTTACTGTCCCAATATCGCATATTCTGAANCTTGAAAATTACCGCATCGAAGGGCGTCGCTGGCGCGGACAACGCCGCCAGTATTANACTGTCCCCTATGGTCCCTATTATATTTGGGGCGCAACTGCGCGCATGTTGCGCAATTTGGCAAAGGGCGTGGCATGACCGAAATCAACGCGGACTGGCTTACGTCCGATGGGTCCAAAGCAGTGACAGGCATGCTAACCCGCGCAGGGTTTGAGGTTTACTTTGTCGGCGGTTGTGTGCGCAACGCGCTGGNCGAAATNTATGTGGCTGACCTCGACCTCGCGACAAACGCGCGGCCGGATGTGGTCATGAAGCTGGCGCAAGATGCTGGGNTGAAGGTAANTCNGACGGGGATCGATCATGGTACCGTTACGGTGATTGCCGATCATCGGCCTTACGAAATCACGACCTATCGCACGGACGTCGAAACAGATGGGCGCCACGCAGTGATCGCGTTTTCCGACACCTTGCAAGACGATGCAGTGCGTCGCGATTTTACAATGAACGCGCTATACTGCGCACCCGATGGCTCGGTGATCGATCCCGTTGGTGGCATCCCTGATCTGCGTGCAAATCATGTGCGGTTTATCAATGATCCGGATGCCCGCATTCGCGAAGATTATTTGCGNATTCTGCGTTTCTTTCGGTTTTACGCGTGGTTCGGTGATCCTNAACAGGGGCTTGATGCGGATGGTCTGGCGGCCTGTGCTGCAAACTTGGACGGGCTAGANACNCTTGCGAAAGAACGTGTTCAAACCGAAATTATTAAAACGCTTCTTGCGCGTGATCCTGCGCCTGCGATGGCATCTATGGCGATATCAGGTGTGTTGTTGCGCCTGCTTCCGGGGGCTGATGCGTCCNCGCTTGCGCGTCTCGTCCATCTTGAAGAAAAATTGGGACGACCTGCCCATTGGCACACCCGTCTGGCGGCGATCAATCCGGGTGATGTTGCGACATTGCTGCGCTTGTCCAAGGCGGACACCATCGAATTCACCCGCATTCGTGAAGGTGCGCTGTCTGAACAAACACCCTCTGCGATGGGGTATGAAGTCGGTGGGGAGCTTGCTATCGAAGCCCTGATGCTGCGCGAGGTTTTGACAGGTCAACCCGTGACCCAAGACGCAATGGACGCGGCACATTTTGCCAACCTTCAAGTGTTTCCCGTTAAGGCAGATCATCTGATGCCAACGTATGAAGGCAAGGCGCTGGGCGCACGACTGGCCTATCTGAAATCAGAATGGATCAAATCAACCTTCGCGATGACCAAGGCTGACCTGCTGGCACTTCCATGACGGCGCTGATCGGGTTCGTTTTCTTTGGCCTGTTTTCACCGGGCCCGAATGTGGTTCTGCTCACCGCGTCAGGTGCGCGGTTCGGGTTTCGTGCGACGTTGCCGCATCTTCTTGGTGTCGCGCTGGGCGTAGGGTTTATTGCCTTTTTAACCGGTCTTGGTCTTGGCACCCTTATTGAGAAATTCCCGATNCTGCGCCTTNTTCTCATGATCATCGCGAGCGTTTGGATTTTATGGATGGCATGGAAGCTGTGGAACGCGAAACTGGCCGTTGCCAAAGACACGGACCGCCCCTTTACGTTCATCCAAGCGGTGTTGTTCCAATGGGTTAATCCGAAAATCTGGGCAGTCGCGACATCTGCGTCTGCGATGGTCACAGAATTGGCTCCGCTGGGCCAAGCGACAACATTGGCCTTCACATTCTCAGGNGTGAACCTGTGCGTTTGCCTGTTCTGGACCTATGCTGGCAGCTTGTTNAAAACGCTGCTTGCCGATCCCCTAAAATGGCAGGCGTTCATGCGGATTATGGCGGTGGCCTTGGCCGGCTTTTCAGGGCTTGTTTTCCTGTGACCTAAACCAGTCTATATGAACAAGCGAAAGGATACGTTCCGTGTTCCGCTTTTTCGAAAACCTCGTCGATCCGTATGTAGATTATCCGCAGGATGACACGCCCCCGACACGGCTTTGGCCGTTCCTNAAAACCTACGCGCGCCCGTTTCGTCGGGTGTTCTGGGCCGCAGGAATTATGTCCATTNTCGTAGCGTTGGTTGAGGTCTGGCTGATCGCTTATATGGGCCGTCTTGTTGATCTGATCGCACNAGGGAGCGAAGTGTCTTTCTGGGCAGATTACGGTTGGGAATTCATCATCGTCGGGGTATTTTTGCTGACTCTACGCCCGCTTCTTCAGGTCATCGACGTGGCGCTGTTGAACCAATCTATAGTCCCGAACTTTGCGGCAATCGTGCGGTGGCGGGCTCATCGTCATGTATTGCGTCAGTCTGTTGGCTGGTTTGAAAATGACTTTGCGGGGCGTATGGCAAACCGGATTATGCAGACACCCCCCGCCGCAGGTGAGGTCGCCTTTCAGGTCTTTGACGCAGTGACATTTTCGCTCGCTTATATCATTGGCGCGGCGTTTCTTTTGGGCGGCGGTGATCCACGTTTGCTGTTGCCCCTTTTGATCTGGTTCGGGCTTTACATGGTATTGATGCATTGGACGATCAAACGGGTCGGACCGGCGTCCAAGATTTCATCTGATGCGCGTTCTGAGGTGACGGGCCGCGTTGTTGACAGCTACACCAACATCCATTCCGTCAAAATGTTCGCGCACCATGACCGTGAAATCAACTATGCCCGCACCGCGATTGAGGCGACCCGCGTGGCGTTTCAGCGCGAAATGCGGCTTTACACAATCATGGACGTGTCCCTTGTTCTGCTGAACGGGTTCTTGATCGTCGCTGTTGTTGGCTGGGCTCTTTGGCTGTGGTCGGACGGCGTGGCGACAGCGGGTATCGTTGCGGCGGCGGCGGCGATGACATTGCGGTTGAATGCGATGACGGGCTGGATCATGTGGGCGGTGACGAACTTGTTCCAAAACCTTGGTGTGATTGCTGAAGGGATGGAAACGATTGCCCAGCCGATCACGCTTACCGATGCGGATGATGCCCGCCCCTTGGTGGTGAAGGGCGGTCAGATTGAAGTCGAAGGTTTAAGTCATCATTATGGGCGTGGATCGGGCGGAATTGATAACCTGACGCTGTCGATCAGCGCGGGTGAAAAGGTTGGTTTGGTCGGCCGGTCCGGTGCGGGAAAATCCACATTGGTGAAATTGCTGCTGCGGTTTTTCGATACCGAATCCGGGCGAATTATGATCGACGGTCAGGACATTTCGACCGTGCAACAAGACAGCCTGCGACAGGCGATTGGGATGGTGCAACAAGACAGTTCTTTGCTGCATCGTTCTGTGCGCGATAATATCCTATATGGTAATCCGTTGGCGTTGCACGATCAGATGATCGCAGCGGCTAAACAGGCCGAAGCGCATGATTTCATTCTTGATCTTCAAGATGGGGAAGGGCGCAAAGGATACGATGCCCAAGTCGGTGAACGGGGTGTGAAATTGTCTGGTGGACAGCGTCAGCGTATATCGCTTGCCCGTGTGATCCTGAAGGACTCACCAATTCTGTTGTTGGACGAAGCGACGTCCGCGCTAGATTCTGAGGTTGAGGCGACGATCCAATCAACGCTGTCCACCTTGATGGAGGGCAAAACCGTCATCGCAATTGCGCACCGTTTGTCGACCATTGCGCAGATGGACCGGATTATCGTTATTGATGATGGCCGTGTCGTTGAGGATGGGAGCCATAGTGAACTCCTCGCGCGGGGTGGTCAGTATGCAGGGTTTTGGGCGCGTCAATCTGGCGGCTTTATTGGAACAGAGGCCGTCGAATGATCGTTCAAATGTATCAAAATGGTATTCAAAGACTCGGCGGGTTAATCGATAGCCAACAAGAGGCTGATGGTCCACCGCCCCAAACGCTTGCACGGTTTTTTCGCTGGGCGTTGTCTGGTGCTTGGCCGGTTATTTTTCTAGCAGGACTTATTTCCGCCCTTGCTGGTGCCACAGAAGTTTTGACGATGTACCTTCTGGGTCGTGTCGTGGATGTCGCGTCTTCAACCGCGCCGATTGGCAATAGCATCGGGTTGTTCGCGTTGGCGATCGTTTTGCTCATGGTGTTGCGTCCCGTTCTGTTTGGCGTGTCGGCGTCATTCCAGTCGGTCGTAATCGGGCCAAACCTGTTCACTTTGGTTGTTGGCCGCCTACATCGATGGACGCTCGGTCAGGCGGTGACGTTCTTTGACAACGATTTCGCAGGGCGCATCGCGCAAAAACAAATGCAGGTGGCGCGTTCCCTGACCGAAGTGGTTATCGAAACCGTCAACGCAGTTTTGTTCGCGCTGGCGTCTGTGCTTGGTGCTGGATTTTTGGTGTCCGCAGTAGACCCAAGATTGTTGATCGTCTTGGCCGGATGGTTCGCAACTTATGTAATTTTTTTGCGCATCTTCCTGCCGCGTATTCGGGCTCGGGCCAAAGCGCGGGCAGGGGCGTCTGCGATGCTGTCGGGCCAAGTCGTGGATACGATCACGAACATCAAAACCGTCAAATTGTTCGCGGGGACAAACTACGAAACAGATGCCGCGCAATCCGCGATGCAAGACCTCCGCCACCGCGCACTTGAATACGGCGAAGTCGCAACGCTGTTCCGGTTTGGCCTCATCACGCTTGCAGGGTTATTGCCGATAGCGATGGTGGGGTTCGGTCTGTCGTGGCGCGACGCGGGTGTAACGCCCGGCGACCTTGCGGCGATTGGTGCGGTGTCGATCCGTCTAAGCCAAATGACCGGCTGGGTGAGTTTTGTGCTCATGGCGATTTTCAGTCACGTAGGTGAGGTTGAAGACGGTATGAAAACCCTGACTCCAGCCCATCAACTCACGGACGCAAAGAACGCTAAACGCTTGAACGTGACAGACGCTCAAGTGACGTTTGAAAATGTGTCATTCGGTTACGGCGGTGAAACAGGCGGGATCAATGGTATTAACCTGACGATCAAGGCGGGCGAAAAGCTGGGTATTGTTGGCGCGTCTGGCGCAGGAAAATCGACGTTGGTTGCGCTATTGTTGCGATTGTATGATCCTGAAACAGGGCGCGTTTTGATCGATGGGCAGGATCTTAAGTTGGTCGGCCAGGACAGCCTGCGTGAAGCCATCGGAATGGTTACGCAAGAAACCGCGATGTTCAACCGATCCGCGCGTGACAACATTTCTTACGGTAGATCGGACGCAACGGACGACATGCTCATTGCGGCATCGCAGAAGGCTGAGGCGGATACGTTTATCGGTGATCTCCTCGATCATACGGGTCGCGCTGGGTATGACGCCCACTTAGGTGAACGGGGTGTAAAGCTGTCTGGCGGACAACGCCAACGGATCGCGCTGGCCCGTGCCATGCTCAAGGATGCGCCAATTCTGGTGTTGGACGAAGCGACATCAGCCCTTGATAGTGAAGTAGAGGCCGCGATCCAAACCGCGCTGGATACAGCGATGGAGGGCAAGACGGTGATTGCGATTGCCCACCGTCTGTCAACGATTTCTGGTATGGACCGTATCATTGTGCTGGAAAATGGCGCGATTGTGGAAGAAGGAAGCCACGAGGCCCTTCTTGCGATGGATGGGACCTATGCGGAATATTGGAACCGTCAGTCTGGCGGGTTCGACAGCACACAGGATGCGGCGGAATAATGGGCCAGATAGTTGAGAAATTGAATCAAGCGGGCATCGGGCTTTTGCCAGACGGCATGCATCTTGAACGCGTCTTGCCCGGCGAAGAGGTCGAGGTGCAGGCCGATGGGTCCGCACGTATCATCACCCCCATCGCGGACCGCGTGAAACCGCCGTGTCGCCATTTCAAAAGTTGCGGTGGCTGTGCGGTTCAGCATGCGTCGGATGACTTTGTTGCGACGTGGAAGACAAAGATCGTTGAACGCGCGATGACGGCGCGTGGTTTACCATTTCCGTTTCGCGCCCTTCACACGTCGCCGCCGCAAAGCCGCCGCCGTGCGCGGCTTTCAGGTCGACGCACCAAAAAAGGCGCGATGGTTGGCTTTCACGGCAAAGCGTCTGAGGTTCTGGTGGACGTCACGGATTGTCAGCTGTTGCTGCCGTCGATCCGCGCAGGCTTTCCTGCGCTTGAGGCACTGACTGTCATTGCGGCGTCCCGTAAGTCCGAAATCAATTTGACGGTGACTGACACGCTGGGCGGTCTTGATGTGTTCGTCGAGACAGAGAGAGAGCTGACAGGACAGTTGCGGATTGAACTTGCTGGCGTCGCCGAGCAATACAATCTGGCGCGGTTAGCGTGGAACGATGATGTGATTGTCACCCGCAAAGCGCCTGATCAGGCATTTGGTGCCGCTGAGGTTGCGCCACCCGCAGGCGCGTTCCTGCAAGCCACCCGTGAGGGAGAGGCCGCCTTGGTATCCGCTGTCATGGATGCCACGAAAGGTGCAAAGAAAGTCATTGATTTATTTTCTGGCGCGGGGACATTCACCCTTCCTCTGGCCGCGATTGCCGAAGTTCACGCGGTTGAGAGCAGTGAAGAAATGCTCGAAACACTTGATCGGGGTTGGCGCCATGCGACGGGCCTTAAGACTGTGACAACCGAGGCACGCGATTTGTACCGCCGTCCCTTGGAACCTGATGAATTGAAGAAATATGATGTTGCCGTTCTCGACCCACCCCGCGCGGGCGCTGAGGCACAGATTGCGACCCTGTGTGCGTCTAAGCTGAAGCGCATTGTGATGGTGTCGTGTAATCCAATTACCTTCGCGCGCGATTCAGCGGCCTTGATTGAAGCAGGGTTTGCGGCGGATTGGATCGATATCGTGGATCAGTTTCGTTGGTCGCCTCATGTTGAATTGGTCGGCAGTTTCACGCGGACGTGACGTTTTGGCGCCACGATTTTCTAGGAGAATTGCACAAGTTGCGATACTGCGTGGTCATAGATTGAGTTGGACCGTTTTTTAATGATGAATCGCCGAACATTTACCAGTGTTGCAGCCCTTTTTGCGCTGACGGCCTGTTCTAACAAATTTCGCGTTTATGCAGGTCCCCCTGTGACCAGCGTCGTGGTTCAAAAGGGGCGTCGTCAGATGTTTCTTATGAACGGCAACCAAGTTCTGGAATCCTACGATTTTGAATTGGGGTTCGCACCGACAGGGCATAAGCAAGTCGAAGGTGACGGAAAAACACCCGAGGGCGCGTATTTCATCGACCGAAAGAATCCAAACAGCAGCTTCTATTTGTCGATTGGTATTTCATATCCCAACGAAGCGGATCGTGCGAAGGCGCGCGCCATGGGTGAATCACCCGGCGGTGATATTTTCATTCACGGCACACCAAAGAGGTTCCGCCGTGATCCGGATTGGACATGGGGCTGCATTGCTGTGAAAGACCGCGAGATGGAAAACATCTATGCGATGGTTAACGTCGGAACGCCGATCTTCTTATACGCCTAAGATTTACTGAAGCGGAACGGCGTTTGGCTGTGCGACGATGCCCTGTTCGTTTCCGTTGGCCAGAACCAAGGTCCACCAGATCTTACCGCTGTTTTCCTGAAACCACGAAAACCCCATTTCGGTAGCTTCGCCATTCAACAGGACGTCACGCGTGTTTGGCGGGCCCATCCATGCGGCAAGGGTTTCAAGCTCGGTCTCATACGTTTCGGAAATTGTCTCGCCCGTCAGCGCACCGCTATACCCAACACGGCGTAGGCGATCCAAGGGGGACGATCCATCAGACCCGAAGTGCCAAGGGCGGTTTTGAACCGACATATCCCGTGAATGGGTCGCGGCGGCGGCGTTCAGTTGCGCATTAAGCTGCACTTGGCCCGAGCCAGAGGCTTGGCGCAGCGCGTTCAAGCCATCGAGCATGCGGAATTGGATGTTGTCCGTATCTTGCGGCCCAATGCGATAAACGCGTGCAACAGGTAAGCCATCGGTGCCAATCGCTTCGGGTGCGCCACCACAAGCTGCCAAACCAAGGGCCATAGAGCTGAAGATGAATGAACGGCGAAGCATATGAGTACCTTTATAGATTAAATACCGCATACCCGCTTGGGCGCCCCGTTTCAAACCCACATCAGCGTGAAGCGGCCCAAATTGCCTCACTGTCGTTTCAAAACGTCAAAAACGGGCCGCTTCTTATGTCTCTAAAGACCAAGTTAGCCCGTAAGACATATGATCTGGGAACCTTGCGAGGTATTTTTCAGCAGGGTTTTCTATTTTTTTCAGGTATTTGACGAACTTTTAGGACAATAAGGTGTTAGAATACCGAGTGTTGCTCATTTGACGACATGAGGGCGAAGTTGTGGCAGCCATTGTACTATTGCCTTTGCATTCTGGCTGTATCCGTGATTTGCCATACGTCGAGGGAAGTCTTGGCTGCCCATGGCTTAACCTCACTAACTTTTGCCGTGGGCAATTAACTGGAGAAATAAAATGAAAAAATTCGCACTCGCAGTCGCTTTTGGCGTATCAGCATCCACAGCATTTGCTGGCAACATGTCTGAGCCAGTCATGGAGATGGCACCAGTCGTCGTCATGGAAGAAGCAGCTGCTTCTTCTGGTGGCCTGATCATTCCATTGATCCTTCTGGCATTGATTGCTGCTGCAATTTCTAACTAAGTTAGAAATCGTAGACGATTTAAAGGCCGCTCCTTCGGGGGCGGTCTTTTTCGTTTGTTTTATTGATATTTGTAAAGCGGGCAGGACGGCGGCTGGCTGTATTAATCCAGCCAGCCCTGCAAATTACGCTGCACAATTCCTGACAAGGCATCCATGTGCGCATCGTTGTCATTAAGGCAAGGAATATAGGTGAAGTGTTCGCCACCTGCTTCCTCAAAGCTCTCGTTGATCTCTTCGTTGATCTCTTCCAATGTTTCGATGCAATCTGCGGAAAATGCTGGCGCACAGACGGCGATGTTTGTTTTGCCCTTTTCCGCCAAACGCGCAACTTCTTCGACCGTATAAGGCTGAAGCCATTCTTCCGGGCCGAATCGGCTTTGGAATGTGGTGATGATCTGCGTGTCATCCCAGCCAAGACGCTCTTTCAAAAGTCGCGTCGTTTTCTGGCATTGGCAGTGGTATGGATCGCCTTCGCGCAAATAGCGCTGTGGGACACCGTGATACGAACAGACCAGGATTTCGGGCTTTTTATCGGCAGTGGCGTAGGCCGTTTCAATCGACTGGGCCAGCGCGTCGATATACGCGGTGTCCTCATAATAAGGTTCGACAATCCGCGCGATGGGTTGCCATTTTTCTTTCATTAAGACACGAAAGAACTGGTCGTTGGCCGTGGCGGATGTTGCACCTGCGTAGTGCGGATAAAGCGGGAAGAACAAAATCTTCTGACAGCCCGCGTCGATCATCGCTTTTACTTTGGATTCCGTTGATGGATTTCCGTAGCGCATGCAGTAATCAACCACGACATCGCTGCCATACATATCCTCAAGACGGGATTTCATCGCGGCTGTCTGCTTCTTAGTGATGGTCAGCAGCGGGGATTCATCGTCTTCTTCGTTCCAGATACTTTTGTACGCGGCACCGCTGGAAAACGGACGCTTTGTAAGGATCACGAGCTGCAACAGCGGCTGCCAAACCCATGCGGAATAATCCACGACGCGCTTGTCGCTTAGGAATTCGCCCAAATACCGACGCATGGACCAATAATCGGTCGCATCAGGCGTGCCGAGGTTCGCGAGCAGAACGCCGACCTTTGCAGGTTTGATCTTTGGGTGATCGGATGGCGCGTGCATAGGGCAGACCGCAGTGTCCATCGTCGGGTTTTGTGACTTGGCGTCAAACATCGGGGTTTCAGGCTCTTTGTTCATAAGGGTGAGATACGTCTTTTACGCCCGTGGTCAATCTTTGGACCCATTTAAAGGTGTTTCTTTTGTGCCCAGCGCATCGGCTAAGCGTGTCGTGGCAGACCCAGGGCGCAACGGTTTTTGTTGCGTTTCAGACGGGGCCCAGCCAGTCAGCGTTGCGATTTCGAATGTTGCAGGCACCCGCCCGTCGTCCATCGCGAAGGTTTCAACATAACGCTGCATAGCCTGAGCAAAGATTTTGCGCCGCGTTGGTGCGCGCTGGCGCTGATCCATCGCGTTCCCCTCGCCCATGGCGCGCAGGTCACGCATCAGATGGATGGGGGTATCGTATGTCACGGTCAGAGGAGTTGTGTCCGCTACGGGCAGCGCGAAGCCAGCACGTTGCAGCAACCCACCAAGATCCCGAATTTCNCCCATCGGCAATATGCGCGGGGACAGCCCGCCAGTTTGTGCAACCTCTGCCTCCGCCAAGACGCTGCGCAGTTCNTGNAAAGTCTGTCCTGCAAACGATGTAGCAATCAAAAGCCCATCAGGTTTCAGCGCACGACGGCATTGAACTAGTTGTCCAATTGGATCGTCCGCCCAATGCAACGACAGCGCATGAATAACGAGGTCATGCGCGCCTTCTTCTAAATCCAGCGTTTCATCGTCTTGAATGACAGTCGCGCTAGGCATCCATTCAGACCACGCATCAGGAAAACCTGTCACGACAACGGGCGCCGTAAAGGTTCTGTTAACCTCTATGAGCCTTTCATGAACATCATCCGCTGCAGCGGCTTGCAAAAACATCGCATCGGCACGCAATCGGTTGCGGGTCAATGCGGCGCGGTCAGTAAGGCGGGGCGGTTGAGTCATGACGTTCATGTAGGAGAAACCAGTGACATTGCAAAGCCTCATCCAAGCGATCTATCCGCCGCAATGCGTCATGTGTGATGCGCGCACGGATGTTGATTTCGCCTTGTGCGGTCCATGCTGGGCTGAAACGCCATTCGTGACGGGGTTGTGCTGCGACGGATGCGGCGCGCCATTGCTGGGCCAAGGAGAGCCAGAGGCAGGCGTTTTATGTGATGATTACATGACCATCGCGCGGCCATGG
>JGI26260J51721_1001098_pt1 | contig 11725 bp, 12 predicted proteins | sample SaaInlV_120m_DNA_4_FD_51721 | JGI IMG/M metagenome (IMG submission 51721)
AAACCAGCCCCAAAAGGTAGCGTAAAAATGCGCCTTGGGCGGCGGGAACCGCATCGTCAATATGTTTTACGATCGCCGTGACGGCCACAAAATTCAGGCCCGTCAGGACCATCCAGAACACACCGTTAAGGGGACGATTTTGGGCTGCCATAGGCGGTACAAGACGCCCACAACGCGCCCTTGGCAACCCTACAATTCGCTTAGATCGCGCTCCAGACCAAACCCGCTGCGATCACTGTCATCACAACGCCAATGCCGAATTCCAACACCCGCCATGATCCGGCGCGCGCCATAAGTGGTGCAAGGAACCGCGCGCCATACCCGAGGGCCACAAAAAATACAGCTGACCCCAATGACGCCCCTGCCCAGAACGCGACTGAATAATCACCGAACCGCGACGCAACCGATCCCACCAGCAATACTGTATCCAGATAAACGTGCGGGTTCAGCCATGTGATCGCGAAGCAAAACAACAACGCCGCTTTAAGACTGCCTTTTGAAGCTGATGCAGGGTCCAACCCTTCGCCGCCCTGCCACGCCCGCTTGAAACTCAGCATGGCGTAGGCAAACACAAACAACGCCCCGAACCACAACATGAACGGCGCGGCGGATGGCAATAGATCCATCAAAGCCGCGAACCCGAACACGCCCAGCCCCATCAAAATCGCATCAGAAACCGCGCAGAACACCACAAGCGGCAGCACGTATTCGCGCCGCAGTCCCTGTTTCAACACAAACGCGTTTTGCGCCCCGACGGCCAAAATCAGTGAAAGAGACAGGCCAAATCCGTTGAAGAATGCAGACAGCATGAAACCCCGTTTCTATCGCTCTTGGGTGGTGCTGTCAGGGGTGCCCCTGCCAGATCAACCGTCGCTTTCGGCGTAGGCCTGCATCACATCGTCGGGTGCATCCATGTTGGTCGTAACTTTCTGGATGTCATCGTCATCCTCAAGTGCGTCAACCAAGCGCATCAACTTTTCCACGCCCTCAAGGTCCAATTCGGACTGAATATTAGGCTGCCAGATCAATTTCGTGGATTCAGATTCACCCAATTCCGCTTCGAGCGCTGTGGACACATCGTTCAGGTCGGTATCCGCACACAGGATCACGTGGTTTTCATCGTCTGATTGCACGTCCTCTGCGCCGGCCTCAATGGCGGCCATCATCACGGTGTCGCCATCACCCACGGAGGCAGGGTAAACCACTTCGCCCTTGCGATCGAACATGAACCCGACGCTGCCGGTTTCGCCCAGATTACCGCCCGCTTTCGAAAACGTGGACCGCACAGTGGATGCTGTGCGGTTTTTGTTATCTGTCATGGCTTCAACGATCACGGCCACTCCGCCGGGGCCGTAGCCTTCATAGCGGATCTCGTCGTAGTTTTCGGCGTCGCCACCAATCGCCTTCTTGATCGCGCGGTCGATGTTGTCTTTGGGCATCGACAGGGATTTCGCTTCTTTGACGGCCATGCGCAGGCGCGGATTGTTGTCCACGTCGGGGTCACCCATCTTGGCGGCAATCGTGATTTCCTTGGACAGCTTCGAAAAAAGCTTACCGCGGATTTTATCCTGACGCCCTTTACGGTGCTGGATGTTTGCCCATTTTGAGTGGCCTGCCATGGGTGATCTCCCGTTCAATTTACGCTTTCAGGCTCTATAGGGCATGGCGGCGCTAAGGGGCAAGGTGCGTAGTGCATTGCGCCTTTCCGCGCGCCCGCCTCCGCGTCAGATATGGGCCATGAGCACAGATCAAATCATTCTCTTTACCCTGTTCGGGTCCGTTTTTGGCATGCTGTTGTGGGGGAAATTTCGCTACGATCTTGTCGCGTTCACAGCGCTTATGATTGGCGTAGTTTTGGGCGTGGTTCCCACCAAAGACGCGTTTTCAGGCTTCGGGCACCCCGCGACGATCATCGTGGCCCTGGTACTGGTGGTATCGGCAGGCTTGGTGCGGTCTGGTGCTGTCTATTTGATCACGCGCACATTGGTGGATGCGTCGCGCAGTTTGGGCGCGCATATCACCATTATGGGCGCAATCGGCGGCGTACTGTCGGCATTTATGAACAATGTCGCCGCCCTCGCCCTGTTGATGCCCGTGGACATTCAGACTGCGCGCAAAACGGGGCGCGATCCGGGCCTGTCGCTCATGCCGCTGCCGTTTGCCACCATTCTTGGCGGCATGGTGACGCTGATCGGCACACCGCCCAACATCATCATCGCGTCCATCCGCGAATAAACCTTAGGCGAACCGTTCGGCATGTTCGACTTTGCCCCAGTTGGCGGGATCACGGCCATTGCGGGTCTGATTTTTGTCGCCCTCATCGGCTGGCGCTTGATCCCGGAACGCACCGGAAAAACTGGCGGCGACACGTTAGAAAGCTACACAGATTACGTCGCCGAACTGACCGTTCCCGAAGGCAGTAAGCAAATCGACAAACGGGTTTCTGAACTTTATCCAGACGCTGATAAAAATGATGTCGCGCTTATCGGCCTCATCCGCGCCGGCAAGCGGCTATATGGTACAAGCCGTGACCGCCTAATCAAAGCCAAAGACGTGTTGGTCATCGAAGCCGCACCCGAAGCGTTGGATGAATTTCGCGCCNCCTTGAACCTTGATTTCTCGGACGCGAAACGCGAAAAANTGTTGTCGATGGCCTCGGATGGGTTGACCNAAATTGAAGTCGTCGCCACCGAAAATTCCCGGATAACAGGTAAAACAGCATCCTCAATTGGGTTGGCTTGGCGTCAGCGCACCATTCTTATGGGCCTGTCTCGCAAGGGCAAACAGGTAAAGACACAGATGCGAAAGACTGTGATCCAGACAGGCGATATCCTGCTTTTGCTCGCTCCCCAAGATACGGCGAATGACGTGTTTGAATGGCTGGATTGCCTTCCACTCGCTGACCGTGGCGTGTCCGTCACTGCAAATTCCAAAGTCTGGCTGGCGATTGGGTTGTTCGCGGGTGCCGTCGCAATGGCGTCCTTTGGCCTTGTGTATTTGCCCATCGCGCTCGGACTTGTGGTCGTTGCCTATATGCTGGCTAAAATCGTGCCGCTGTCAGAACTTTATACACATATTAACTGGCCCGTTGTGGTCTTGCTGGGGTCGATGATCCCGCTGGGTGCTGCACTTGAATCCTCTGGCGGGACCGAACTGATTGCGGGCGCCCTCGTGGACCTGACCGCAGGCTTTGCGCCTTGGATCATTCTGACTGTGCTTATGATCGTCACGATGACGCTGTCTGACATTCTCAACAACACGGCGACCACAATCGTGGCCGCCCCCGTTGGCATCCAGATGGCGCAAAGTCTGAATGTGTCCCCTGACCCGTTCTTGATGGCCGTCGCTGTTGCCGCATCGTCCGCGTTCTTGACCCCGATCGGGCACAAGAACAACACGCTGATCGTTGGCCCCGGGGGGGTACAGCTTTGGTGATTATTGGTGGACGGGATTGCCGCTGGAAATTCTGGTTGTGGCCGTGTCCATTCCAGTCATTCTGGTGTTTTGGCCGCTTTAGAGGGGCCAGATGTAGGGGATAACGAAGGACGCGAGCAACCCAATGCTCAGGTTCAGCGGGATCCCGACGCGCAGGAAGTCACTGAATTTATACCCGCCCGGGCCATAGACCAACGTGTTGGTCTGATACCCGATGGGCGTGGCAAAGCTGGCGGATGCTGCGACCATGACGGCCACAACCAAAGGCCGCGGATCATACCCAAGTTCAATCGCGAGCCCGATCGCGATTGGCGTCACAACAACGGCCACCGCATTGTTGCTGACCATTTCGGTCAACACCGACGTCAGCAGATACACCGCCCAAATAATAAGGAACGGCGGTAACATCGCCAATCCAGGGGCCACCGCCTCTACGATCAAGGACACAGCACCCGATGCTTGTAAGGCGGCACCAATGGCCAGCATAGAAAAAATCAGCGTCAGCAAACGACCATCCACAAAACCGAACGCTTCATCCGCATCAATGCAGCGGGTGATCAGCACGATTGCCACCGCAAGAATACTCAGCAGGAAAATCGGGGCCACGCCAAACGCGGCCAGTGTTACGATCATCACCAGCGCGACCAAAGCAATCGGGGCCTGTGCGCGCCGATAAGCCCGCGCTGACGGATGCGACACGTCGACTAAGTCCATCTCAGAGGCGAGGCGCTGAATGTCCTCGGACGATCCTTCAAGCAGCAACGTATCCCCCACCCGCACGACCAAATCATCAAGCTGTCGCCCGATGTTCTGATTTCGCCGATGGACCGCCAAAACATAAACCGCAAAGCGGCGGCGAAGACGCAGCGCGCCCAAGGATCGGCCGACCATTTTACACCCCGGCGTGATCAACACCTCAACAGTTTGGGATTCAACGGCCGACACTTGATCCACGCGGCGCAAATCTTTGGTGGCCTGCAACGACAGCAATTCCGTCATCGCCGTGCGCAACACCACACGGTCCCCGACAGCCAATTCAACGCCGCCCAAATTGCGCCGCAAGGATTGGTCGCCCCGCACAACATCCACAAGGCGCACACCTTCGCGTTTGAACAATTGCACCCCCGTCACGTCGCGCCCGATCAAGTTTGAATCCGGCGGGATCACGGCCTCTGTGAAAAAGCGCATTTTGCTGCGATCTGATAATAGGTTCGCCATGCTGTCACGGTCCGGCAACAGGCGCGGCGCGATGAAGCCAAGGTAAATCATCCCCCAAATCACGAGCACGATGCCAAGCGGCGTTACCTCAAAGATCGTAAACGGTTCAAGCCCTTCCGCGCGGGCCACACCGTCCACCAACAGGTTTGTCGATGTCCCGATCAGCGTCAGTGTGCCGCCCAAAATCGCGCCATAGGACAGCGGGATCAACAGTTTGGACGCCGACAGCCCCATGGTTTTGGCAAGTTGAACAAAGATCGGGATCATCACAACAACCACAGGCGTGTTGGACACGATCGCTGACGCAAGCACGACAAACCCCATGAGCGCTGCGAGGGATAATGCAGGGCGGGTCTTTGCATTTCGTTCGGCAATCGCCGTCAGCGCGTCAAGCGACCCCGTGCGCACCAGCGCGCCCATTACGATAAACATCGCAGCAATCGTCCACGGCGCGGGATTGGACAACACAGCCAAAGCATCGTCATAGGGCAACACACCCGACGCAAGCAACAGCGACACACCGGTCAGCGCCACGACCTCTGTGGGATAGGTTTCGCGCAAGAACAGCACGAACATGATGCCCACAACCGTGAGCGTCAGGGCCGCTTGACCTGTTTGGGATAGATTAAAAATCTCAACCACGGGGTGCCTCGTTAGTTGGTTTTATGCAGTGTCGCCCGGCGGCGTGGCCTGTGCAAGCGCGGTTTTGACGGGGCGCACCAATGTCAGGCCAATCAACATCAACACAAGTGCGACCCAAACCCAAGATGAATACCTCTCACCCAGCAAAGCCATCGACCATAGCACACCAAAGCCTGTCACAAGATAGGCAGTCTGGCTGGCAAACACCGCGCCCGACCACGTGAGAAGCCACAGATATCCCGTATAAATCAACGCGTGGCCAACAACGCTCGCTAATAAGGCGGCACTTGGCACATCCAGTCCGACACCGCGCAACTGGCCCGACCACACCGCAGCAAGCATCGACACGGGCAAGAACAGGATTGCGGAACCGCACAACGCCTGAAGGGGGTGTAATCCGTACATCCCGCGCGACGCCGTCATAGTCGAATTACACGCGTAACACAGNGGCGCAATCACCGCGACGCCGACCGCCCAAAGCGGGCCTTGCCCCACGGTCCCGCGCGTTGCTGCANTGATTGCGATTGCGGCCAAGCCAAGCCCGACGCCNATACAGCGCCGCGCNTCTAAGCGTTCCAAACCAATCGCCCCGCCCAAGGACAACGCGAAAATCGGGATCAAGGCCATGATGATCGCGATCAATCCTGCGGGAAGATGGGCAATTGCGGTAAAGCTCGCGAAGTGGGGGTCAATGTACCCAACACTGCGACCTGAGCACAAAACAGCCACTGCCAGCGCCCTTTTGGCAGTCCAAAGCGGGCCGATAAAACGCCGCCAACGATCAACGACGCCAGCCCTTGCCAGACCATAATTGCGAACGGTTCATACCCGCCCGTCACCGCAATCTTAGTGAGGGGCTGCATAATGCCCCAGCCCGCCCCGAAGACAAACAACGCCACCCAAGGGAGTGCCGCGTGTTTCGTCACTGAGGTCCCTGCTGGGACAATCGGCCACCCTGACGAACGGCTTCAACCCGCGTGGCCTTGCCTGTGCGATCATCGGTTTCGATATAAAGCCCGGACAATGTGGCTTCGCCCTTGGCAGGTTCAAAGCGCGTTTTCGGCATGCCTGTGATAAAGCGGCGCAGTGGTTCGGCCTTATCCATGCCGATGACTGAATTGTAATCGCCGCACATGCCCGCATCAGATTGAAACGCGGTACCGCCGGGCAGGATCATCGTGTCGGACGTGGGCACATGGGTATGTGTGCCAACAACAACCGACGCACGCCCATCACAGAAATGGCCCATCGCCATCTTTTCGGATGTCGCTTCGCAGTGGATGTCGATCAGGCTGGCATTCACATTTCCGCCCATGGGATGCGCGCGCAAGGTCGCGTCAACAGCGGAAAACGGGTCATCAAACGCCCGTTTCATGAACACTTGGCCTAACACCTGCGCGACAAGAACTTTGCGTCCTCGGGTAGCTTCAAACACGCGGGCACCCTTGCCAGGCGCAGCCTTGGAATAGTTGAGGGGACGGATGATGCGCGGTTCGGTTTCGCAATATTGCATCATGTCTTTTTGATCAAACGCATGATCGCCAAGCGTCAGTACATCTGCGCCAGCATCCAGAAGCGCCTTGGCATGGGTGGACGTAAGACCCGCACCGTTGGACGCGTTTTCACCGTTAACCACGACAAAATCGAGCTTCCAGTCCTCGCGCAGCTTTGCCAGCCGTTCGATGATTGCAGTGCGGCCGGCGCGGCCCATGACGTCGCCAAGAAACATGATTTTCATGGGATGGGTATTCCAAGGGGCGGCGCGTGTTGCAAGGGCCGAAATCAGGACGGTTCAATCACGCCCTGTTCGGTTACGATCAGATCAAGNNGTTGATCGGTTGGTNCAAGCGGGATGTCCGCCAATTCTTGCGCAGCATAGGCAAAACCAATGGCAAGCGTGGGCTTGTTCGCGCGTAATTGTTCCAGCGTGCGGTCATAAAACCCGCCCCCATAGCCCAAACGCCCGCCACTTCGCGAAAATGCAACCAAGGGAACGATCAAGATTTCTGGTGTTACCCAGTCCCCGGCTTGGGGAATTCTTGCCCCAAACGCACCGTCAACCATTTCACAATCAGGCGTCCATGCCCGAAACTTGAGGGGGTGATCCGNGGCTTCAATCACAGGCAGGCAAACAAGGCCGTGTGCCGCTGCTTCTTCCATGGCGCTGGTCGGGTCGATCTCTGTGCGCATTTGCGCATACCCCCCAACAGGCACGCCGCGATATCCCGCAAGGACGGAGGACAAATATCCCGCATGCCCCTGCCCCNATGCATGCGCAGCTTTGCGTGCGGCAAAGGCGGCTTTGCGCGCAGCGTCTTTGCGATCCTGAAGCGTCACAGCAACATCACNGCCGCAAGGCCCAAGAAGGCAAAGAAGCCCACGACATCCGTCACCGTGGTCACAAACGCGCCGGATGCCAGCGCAGGGTCGATGCCAAACTTTTCAAGCAAGACAGGAATGCCCGTTCCCGCAAGACCCGCAACAACCATGTTGATCACCATCGCAAGCGCGATCACGACGCCAAGCATCGGGGACCCGAACCAAACCCAACCAACAGCCCCCATCACCACGGCAAAGATCGTTCCATTCACGAGCCCCACAAGGACCTCGCGACGGATCACGCGCCAGACGTTTGCGCTGGTCAGGTCTTTCGTCGCGATCGATCGCACAGCAACCGTCAACGACTGCGTGCCCGCATTGCCGCCCATAGACGCTACGATTGGCATCAACACGGCCAGCGCCACGAGCGTNGAAATAGTATCCTCAAACAGCGAAATAATCAGGGACGCAAAGATTGCCGTCACAAGGTTCACGGCCAGCCATGGAAAGCGGCGTTTTGTGGTGGCAATCACCTTGTCGGTCAGGCTTGATTCCCCGCCAACACCGGCAAGACGCAGGATGTCTTCTTCGTGTTCATCGTCCAGCACGATCATCGCGTCATCAATGGTAATCACACCAATCAAACGATCGTCTGCATCAACAACGGGTGCGGAAATNAGGTGGTACTGGTTGAACGCATAGGCCACGTCTTCTTCGTCTTGATCAACGCGGAAGGTGCGNAAACTATCTTCCATCAATTCGGTCAANTGGATCGGGCGCGGNGTGCCAAGAAGACGCCCCAAGGTCACGTAACCCACTGGTTTCATACGCGGATCAACAAGGATCACGTGATAAAACTGTTCGGGCAAATCATCGGATGCGCGCAGATAATCAATCGTTTCGCCCACGGTCCAATGGGACGGCGCGCGCACGACCTCCATCTGCATAAGGCGGCCCGCGGATTCATCGGGATAGGCCAGCGCCTGTTCGACGGCCAAACGATCCCCCGCCTCAAGGGCGTCCAAAACCTGTTCTTGTTGATCGTCGCCAAGGTCTTCCACAAGGTCGACAACGTCGTCAGATTCAAGATCGCGCACNGCATCNGCAAGTTCGGCAGGACCAAGGGCATCAANAACTTCTTCGCGAAGATCATCGCCAAGTTCGGACAGAATATCGCCGTTCATTCCGCCCTTCCACAGCCGCAACAAAGACGAACGGTCGCGTTGGTCCATCTGTTCCAGAAGGTCGGCGATGTCGGCGGGGTGTAGCGGGTCTAGCAGCGTGTTTAGCGTCGCAACGTCGGACACGTTCACAATATCAACGACCATCGCCACCAGATTACGGGGCAGGCCTTCGTCCGGTTCTTCAAAAATATCGACGTCGGCCATGGATGTTTCTCCTGTTCGGGGCAGCATATCCGATCATGGCAGACCCTCAAGCGATCAAACACAATTTGACGATTTACCAAGCCCTGCGGCCCCCGTAAAAGACTGCCATGACACAACAGCTTCTCCTCGGCCAAACAGTGCAGTTCACGCACGATCCGTTTTTCGGCAATCCAGAGGACGCAGCGCAGATCAACACGCGCGGCGGCGTTTTGATTGAAGATGGGCGCATTGTCGCTGTCGGGAACGGCGATGATCTGCGTCGCACGCATCCACAGGCGCGGGTGACTGATCACAGGGATGGCCTGATCACCGCCGGATTTGTCGATGCCCATATGCATTACCCGCAAACGGCGATGATTGCGTCATGGGGCAAGCGGCTGATTGACTGGCTCAACACTTACACCTTCCCGGAAGAAATGCGGTTTGCAGATCGCGCCTACGCCGATGACATCGCGGGGCGCACCCTTGATCTGGCCCTCGCCCACGGCACCACAACGCAGGCGAGCTTTTGCACCATTCACCCCACCAGCGTCGATGCGTTTTTTGAGGCCGCCACTGCCCGCGGTATGGCCGTTGTGGGTGGCAAAACCTGCATGGATCGCAATGCACCCGACGGGCTGCGCGACACGGCCCAAACGGCCTATGACGACAGCAAGGCGTTGTTAGAAAAGTGGCATGGGCGCGGCCGCATTACCTATGCGATCACGCCACGTTTTTCACCAACGTCGGCGCCAGATCAGCTTGCCGCACTTGGCGCGCTTTGGACGGAACATCCGGATGCGTTGATGCAAACGCATTTGTCCGAACAGCTCGATGAGATTGCGTGGGTGCGTGATCTGTTCCCGGATGCACGCGACTATCTGGACACTTACGAAACCTTCGGCTTGCTTGGCGATCGCGGCCTATATGGCCACGCGATCCATCTTGAACCGCGCGAACTCGATCGCCTCGCTGAGGTCGGCGCCGCTGTCGTCCATTGCCCGACATCCAACACTTTTATCGGGTCCGGTCTGTTTGATCTGCCAGGGATCAAAGCGCGTGGCATTCGCACGGGGCTTGCCACAGATACAGGCGGCGGATCGTCATTTTCTATGCTGCGCACAATGGCCGCCGCCTATGAGATTGCGCAGCTTCGTGGCACCGCCCTGCACCCCGCCCAATTGATGTGGCTTGCCACCGAAGGATCAGCCCAAGCGCTGCTAATGGGCGGTGAGATCGGGAGCTTGAACATCGGGGCCGCTGCGGACATCGCCGTTCTCGATCTCGCCTCAACGCCGGCAATTTCACAACGGAGTGCCCGCGCTGATACAGTTTGGGAGGCGCTGTTTCCCACAATCATGATGGGCGATGATCGCGCGATAAAAGCGGTCTATGTAGCCGGTGTTGCGGTCTAGCAGCCGCGCCCCAGTACCAGAACCCACATGTTATCCACGCGCCCGATGCCGAACTCTGTCGCCTCACGCAGCAATATATTGCGCCGATGGCCGCTTGAATTCATCCAAGCCATCACAACCGCCGCCTCGGTCCGTTGCCCTTCAGCAAGGTTTTCCGCCGCTGCACAGGTATACCCTGCCCCCCGCGCGCGCTGCACAAAGGTCGATCCGTTCAGTCCTTGATTCGCAAAGCAGCCATTGGTCACCATGTCTTGTGCATGCGCACGCGCTGATCGGGATAGCGCAGCATCCTCAACCAATGGCCCAAGGCCCTGTGCGCTGCGTTGCCTGTTCAAAAGCGCGCCCATTTGGCCCTGTTGAGCCACGACTTGCGTGGGCGCGACAGGCGAACTTGATTGTTGTGTCGGAACCGGTTGGCACGCAGCAAGCGCCAGAACCATAGCTGCACCAAGTATGATCATCCTGTAACCCTCACATGGTTTGCAATTTTTTCACAAGCTGGCCCTGCCGCACAATCGCACGGTTCAAATCAAAGCTGACAACGCGGCTATCCGCCACAATGCGCCGCCCTTCCACGATCAAATCTCGCACCCGCGTCGGCCCCGCCAAAAGAATGGCAGCCACGTCCCACGACCCTGCACTTTCAATCCCCGACACGTCCCAAATCGCGATATCAGCCCGCTTACCGACAGCAATTTGACCGCAATCATCGCGGCCCAAAACCTCCGCTCCGCTCCGCGTTGCAATTTCAAGCGCTTCGCGCGCAGACATGGCATCGGCCCCGTTCGCGACACGTTGCAACAGCATGCTTTGGCGCGCTTCACCAATCAAAGACCCCGCATCATTAGACGCCGATCCATCCACGCCGAGCCCGACAGGTACCCCCGCATCCCGCATCGCCCGCACAGGGGCAATGCCGGAGCCAAGGCGACAATTCGAACACGGACAATGGGCAACACCCGTTTTGGATTTGGCAAATAAATAAATTTCTTGGCCGTCCAGCTTCACGCAATGCGCATGCCATACGTCTGGGCCCGTCCATCCCAAATCCTCAGCGTATTGCCCTGGTCGGCAGCCAAATTTTTCAAGCGAATAGGCGATGTCTTCGTCATTTTCGGCCAAATGCGTATGCAGCATGACACCCTTGTCGCGCGCCAGAAGTGCGGCATCGCGCATCAGATCACGCGACACAGAAAACGGCGAACACGGGGCCACGCCGATCCTCACCATCGCACCGTCCCGCGCATCGTGGTGTTTATCAATCACGCGGATACAATCCTCGAGGATCGCGGCCTCGTCCTCAACCAGACTGTCGGGCGGCAATCCCCC
>JGI26260J51721_1001103_pt1 | contig 11668 bp, 10 predicted proteins | sample SaaInlV_120m_DNA_4_FD_51721 | JGI IMG/M metagenome (IMG submission 51721)
AGGAATTTCTGCAACATTGATCAACAAGACCAAGGTGGCAGCGGCAATATAGGCCACGGCCATGAAGGGCACCAATTTTCCGGCTACGGTTGAGATGCGCTCAATACCGCCCAAGAGGACGGCGCCGACCAACAGCACCAGCGCCAAGCCAGTGACCCATTCTGGGATGGCGAAATTGACGTTTAATGCATTGGCGATGGAATTGGCCTGTACCATATTTCCGATGCCGAATCCGGCAATGCCGGCAAATAGGGCAAAACAGATCGCCAGCCACTTCCATTTCGCACCGAGCCCATTTTGAATGTAATACATAGGCCCGACAACCTGCTTGCCGCGCTCATCGGTTTCGCGGAAGCGTACGGCCAGAACGGCCTCTGCGTATTTGGTGGCCATGCCCACGAGGGCGGTCATCCACATCCAGAACACCGCGCCCGGCCCGCCGAGGAAGATCGCGGTTGCAACACCAGCAATATTCCCGGTGCCAATGGTTGCGGCCAGGGATGTCATGAGGGCGTTGAAGGGGCTGATTCCCTTATCGTCGCCCGGGATACGGCCCTTCCAAAGCAGGTCAAAGCCGAATGGAATTTTAATGATGGTCAGAAGTTTAAGGCCAAATGTGAGGTAAAGCCCGACCCCCAAAATGAGAATCAGCATTGGCACGCCCCAGACGATGCTGTTGAGGTCACCAACGATTTGTGTGAGTGCTTCCATAGTCCCCTCCTCAGAGTAAAAAATTATTTTGAGACAATTCAATTTAAATGCCTTGGAAATTTCCAAAACGTGATGGCACTATAAATGGTCGTGTTAATAAATCAATTAATTACATATGTTTGAGAATTGGTTAACGGCGACAGGGGACAGGTTTGACCCCGCAGGGGGCTGTGCCTTAGATCGGAAGCTCTGGAGAATTGTCGTCAGCCACTGCGGCGCGGTAATGTTTGCGGCAGAGCGATAGGTAGGTTTCATTGCCGCCAATCTGCACTTGATCCCCGGCAGTGACCGCTTTGCCCGTGCTGTCAAAACGCACCACCATCGTCGCCTTTTTGCCGCAATGGCAGATGGTGCGCACCTCACGCATTTCATCGGCCAGGGCCAAAAGCGCGGCGGATCCCGGAAATAGCTCTCCCATAAAATCCACTCTCAGACCGTAGCACATGATCGGCAGGCCAAGATCATCCACCACCCGGGCCAACGCCCAAACTTGATCCTTGGTCAAAAACTGCGCTTCATCAATAAAGGCGCAAGCGACGGGGCCCTGTGCCAGTCGGGCTTTTATCTTCTCAAACAGATCATCGTGAGGGGTAAAAGTGTCTGCCTCTTCGCCAATGCCGATGCGGGAGGCAATTTTTCCCTGTCCTGCCCTTGTGTCCATCTGCGCGGTGAGCAGATAGGTCTGCATGCCGCGCTCTTTATAGTTATGCGACGCTTGCAGCAGCAAGGTCGATTTTCCGGCATTCATCGTGGAGTAGTTGAAGTAGAGCTTAGCCATATGGTTATGTGCCCCGAGCGCGAAGGCGATGCAAGAGGCCGGGGCCAATCCATAGGGAGGTGCGCACGGCTTTTCTTGCACCTGTAATGGTGCTAATTGCGCGCNACACATTGACCGGAGGAGGGGAGAATGTCCCAAACTGACGTGCCGCTTTATGATCCCAACATGCTGCGTCCGATTGATTTCTCGGCATTGGCTGGACAGGGGGATGATGGGCATGCACCGCGCATCTTGCTGCTTTACGGGTGATTGAGGCCGCAAAGCTATTCGCGGGCGGTGGCCGAAGAGGGTGCACGAATTCTGCGCGCCTTGGGCTGTGAAACAAAGTTCTTTGATCCCACTGGTCTGCCTCTGCCCGATGGCGCGCCTGACAGCCATCCCAAGGTGCAAGAGCTGCGCGAATTGGCCCTGTGGAGCGAGGGAATGGTTTGGTCGAGTCCGGAACGGCACGGGGCGATGACCGGGGTTATTAAAACTCAAATTGACTGGATCCCACTGTCTGCCATCGGAGGAGTGCGCCCGACACAAGGGAAGACTCTGGCATTGATGCAGGTTTCCGGCGGGTCGCAGTCTTTTAATTCGGTCAATCAAATGCGGATCCTGGGGCGCTGGATGCGGATGATCACAATCCCAAATCAGAGCTCTTTGCCAAAGGCTTGGCTTGAATTTGAAAATGGACGGATGAAGCCGTCGCCTTTTTACAATCGGGTTGTGGATGTGATGGAGGAGCTGGCGCGTTTCACCGTAATGACGCGTGGGCGCAAGGAGATGCTCGTGGATCGCTATTCAGAACGCGTTGAGACGGCGGAAGAGCTGCATAAACGCGTCTCATTGAAAGACATATAATTTAGGTAGCCCCCTCCCCAAACGGTCACTCCGCAGGGGTGGGGTGCATGCGTATTTATCCTTGNAAGGCTTTGACACCCACATCGCCCTCAGCATGGGCTTTGATGGCGAAAGCGGCGGCATGGCTGCCGGCCAGGGTGGTAAAATAAGGAATTTTATCCATTAAGGCCGCGGCCCGCATGCTGCGGCTATCGTCTACGGCCTGCGCGCCTTCGGTGGTGTTCAAGATGAGGGCGATATCGCCATCTTTGATCTGATCAACAATATTTGGGCGGCCTTCATAGACCTTATTAACCACGGTGCTTTGAATTCCAGACTGGGCAAGGAAGGCTGCGGTTCCAGAGGTGGCCGTAAGGCTGAGGCCCATTTCCACCAAACAGCTGGCCGTTTCGATCAACATTGGACTCTTGTCATCATCTTTGATGGATAGGAAGACTTTGCCAGCGGTGGGCAATTGCGTGCCGGCGCCCAATTGTGCCTTGTAAAAGGCACGGTGGAATTTGCTGTCAAATCCCATGACCTCGCCCGTAGAGCGCATTTCGGGACCAAGCAGCGTATCCACGCCAGGGAAGCGCGCGAAGGGTAAAACCGCCTCTTTCACCGCGAAGCCTTTGATGCTGGCTGGATCAACCAGGTCAAAATCGCTCAAGGTTTCCCCGGCCATGATTCTGGCAGCAATGGCCGCAATTGGGCTGCGCACAGCTTTGGCCACGAAAGGTACGGTGCGGCTGGCGCGTGGGTTGACTTCGATCAGGTAGATATCGCCATCCTTGACGGCGAATTGCACATTCATCAATCCCACAACGTTCAACGCCAGTGCCAAGGCTTCGGTTTGCCGTTTCAATTGGTCAATGATGTCTTGTGACAAAGAATAGGGCGGCAAAGAACAGGCGCTGTCACCCGAATGCACACCGGCCTCTTCGATNTGCTGCATGATCCCTGCAACATGCACATGCGTGCCGTCGCAAAGNGCGTCGACGTCAATCTCAACCGCACCNGAGAGGTAACTGTCGAGCAGCACCGGACTGTCGCCCGAGACCACCACGGCTTCNGAAATATAGCGCTCAAGGTTGGCTTGGTCGCGGACAATTTCCATGGCGCGGCCGCCCAAGACNTAAGANGGGCGAATGACCAAAGGGAACCCAATGTCGGCCGCCATCTCCAAGGCTTCAGCGTCAGAATGGGCGATGCCGTTCTTGGGCTGTTTGAGCTTGAGGGTATTTACCAGATCTTGGAACCGCTCGCGGTCCTCGGCCAGGTCGATTGCATCGGGTGTGGTGCCCAAGATCGGGATGCCGGCGTCTTCGAGCGCGTTGGCAAGCTTGAGAGGGGTTTGCCCACCAAACTGCACAATCACGCCATGCAGCGTGCCGTTCTCTTGCTCAACNCGCAGGATTTCCATCACATGCTCNTAGGTCAGAGGCTCNAAATACAGTCGGTCNGAGGTATCATAATCTGTGCTTACCGTTTCAGGATTGCAGTTGACCATAATGGTCTCATAGCCCTGATCTGTGAGAGAGTAGCAGGCNTGGCAGCAGCAATAGTCAAATTCAATGCCTTGCCCAATCCGGTTTGGACCGCCGCCCAGAATAACCACTTTTTTGCGATCAGATGGCCGGGCTTCGCATTCGGTTGAGCCCATCGCTGGAGCTTCATAGGTGGAATACATATAGGGGGTTTGGGCTTCAAATTCGGCCGCGCAAGTGTCGATCCGCTTGAAGGAGGCAACAATGCCAAGCGATTGCCGCGCGTTGCGAATATCAGCCTCGGTGCGGCCCGTTAAAATAGCAAGACGGCCATCGGTGAACCCCATCATTTTGATGCGGCGCAGCTCTTGTTCATCATGGGGCAGGCCCTTGGCCTTGATGAGCGTTTCCATTTCGATGATCTCACGAATGCGCGCTAAGAACCACGGATCGAAGCGGGTGATGCTGTGCAATTCATCATCGGAGAACCCAAAGCGCATCGCGTGTCCAATGACCCGCATCCGGTCGGGAGACTGGATCGCAAGCTCGCGGGTCAGCGCCTTGTCGATCGCCATTTGAGCGTCAGGGCTTTGGCCCACTAAGATCCCGTCACGCAGGACCAAATCATCCGCTCCGGGCATGCCGTCGATCTCGACCTCATCAAAACCTGTGAGTCCGGTTTCCATAGAGGCCAGTGCCTTTTGCACCGACTCATGAAAACTACGGCCGATGGCCATGGCCTCGCCAACAGATTTCATCGCTGTGGAGAGCACCGCTTGAGATCCTGGGAACTTTTCGAATGCGAAGCGCGGAATTTTTGTCACGACATAGTCAATGGAGGGCTCGAAGCTGGCTGGGGTGACTTTGGTGATGTCATTGTCCAATTCATCCAGCGTATAGCCAACCGCCAATTTGGCTGCGATTTTCGCGATGGGAAATCCAGTTGCCTTGGAGGCGAGCGCCGATGAGCGCGAGACGCGCGGGTTCATTTCGATGACCACCATCCGGCCATCTTCCGGGTTCACAGCCCACTGCACATTCGAGCCACCGGTTTCAACGCCAATTTCCCGCAGAACGGCAATGCTGGCGTTGCGCATGATTTGATATTCTTTGTCGGTGAGCGTCAGGGCCGGGGCCACGGTGATGCTGTCGCCAGTATGCACGCCCATCGGGTCTACATTCTCAATAGAGCAGACGATGATTGCGTTATCCGCGGTGTCGCGCACCACTTCCATTTCATATTCTTTCCAGCCCAGGAGGCTCTCATCAATCAAGATTTGATTGACTGGGGAAGCGTCCAAGCCGGTTTTACAAAAATGCTCGTAATCCTCTCGGTTATAGGCCACGCCGCCGCCTGTACCGCCCAAGGTGAAGGCCGGGCGAATAATCGCGGGCAGGCCNATATCATCAAGCGCGGCCATACATTGCTCCATCGTCTCAGCAATGGTGGCGCGTGGATTTTCGAGGCCNAGCCTATCCATGGCTTCGCGAAAGAGCTTGCGATCTTCAGCCATTTCAATCGCCGGGCGCTTGGCGCCNATCATCTCNACGCCAAACTTGTCCAAGACGCCCATTTCCTCAAGCGCAAGCGAGGTGTTCAGGCCAGTCTGTCCGCCCATGGTGGGCAGCAGCGCGTCAGGGCGCTCTATCTCAATGATCTTTGCAACGGTTTCAGGTGTGATGGGCTCGATATAGGTCGCATCGGCCATGTCTGGATCAGTCATGATGGTGGCTGGATTTGAATTGACCAAAATCACGCGATAGCCTTCTTCGCGCAGCGCCTTACAGGCCTGGGCACCGGAATAGTCGAACTCACAGGCTTGACCGATCACAATAGGGCCCGCCCCAATAATCATAATGGATTTTATGTCAGTTCTCTTCGGCATGAATCTATCCTTCAGTGTCGGGCGCAAACTGTCCTGCCTTATAGGGAAGGCGGTCATGGGTGCAAGGGGCTTTGTGATATTCAAGGCCAGTTTGCGACGCCGAGATTTCAAGACCGGCAGTCTCGCCTCGTGCCGCGCCCTACGGCAGAGGCAGTTCTGTTGTATCTTTGAGCTCTTCCATCACGAAGCTGGCACTGATATCAGCNAGTTCGATACGCGAAATGAGCNGTTGATACAGATCGTCATATGCTTGCACATCGCGGACGCGCGCTTTGATCAAATAGTCTTGATGCCCAGAGGTGCGATAGGCCGATTGCACCTGCGGCAGGCTGCGAATGACCTGTGTGAACTGATCGGCCCAATCTTTGCTGTGGCTGCGCACGGAGATGGAGACAAAGACAGTCAAACCAAGCCCCACCTTTTGCGCATCCAAAAGCGCGACGCGTGCCTTCAAAATACCACTGTCTTGCAGACGCTTGACCCGCCGCCAAACCGCATTGCGGGACAGATGGGTTGCTTCGGACAATTCCTCGAACGATTGTGCCGAATTNCGTTGCATTTGTTGCAATATCGCCCGGTCATAATCATCAAATGTTACAATTTTATCTGGNATTGCGGAAAAATATCACAAAACTTTGGTATAAGAAAGAAAATTCGGCAAAAACTTTGGCCGCGGGTGATCTACACTGTCATTAGAATTTTGGAGCTTTGAGATGACCCCTGCACCGACTTACTTTACCGCGCATTTGAGAGAGATTGACGGAAGCTACGTCCAGCCAAATCATTTTCAAACGCCACAGTAAAATGACAGCAAGAAAGCTGATTGATGCACAATCTTCCCCTTATGGCTGAATTTTTGCCAAAGGCTGGGCAGAAATCAGCGGATTGGCTTGACTTTAGGCGTCTGTCGGGATGTATCAGCGCGACCGCTTGAAGGAGCCTGAGCCATGCACGCCTATCGCAGCCACACCTGTGCCGATTTGACCATCAACAATGTCGGCGAGACAATTCGCCTTTCGGGATGGGTGCACCGCGTGCGCGACCATGGGGGTCTGCTCTTCATTGATCTGCGCGACCACTATGGGATGACACAGGTGCTTTGTGACCCGGACAGCCCGGTGTTCAAAGACGTGGAAAAACTGCGCAGCGAATGGTGCATCCGTATTGATGGCACGGTTAAAGCGCGCGACGCTGATTTGGTGAATCCGAAAATCCCGACCGGCGAGATCGAAGTGTTTATCCGTGATCTTGAGGTTTTGGGCGCCGCGGAAGAGTTGCCCTTGATGGTCTTTGGCGAGCAAGAATATCCCGAAGAGACTCGATTGAAGTATCGTTACCTCGATTTGCGCCGCGAGAAGCTGCAAAAGAACATGAAAATGCGCTCTGACGTCGTGGCCTCAATGCGCCGCCGGATGTGGGATCAAGGGTTCCGCGAGTTCCAGACGCCGATCATCACCGCCTCTAGCCCTGAGGGCGCAAGAGACTTTTTGGTGCCATCGCGCCTGCATCCTGGTAAATTCTATGCGCTGCCACAAGCGCCGCAGCAGTTCAAACAGCTGATTATGGTCTCGGGCTATGACAAATACTTTCAGATTGCCCCTTGTTTTCGTGATGAAGATCCCCGCGCGGATCGCTCACCCACCGATTTCTATCAGCTTGATTTAGAGATGTCATTTGTTGACCAGCAAGATATTTTTGACACGATACAACCTGTCTTGACCGGTGTCTTTGAAGAGTTTGGTGGCGGTCGAAAAGTGGATCAAACATGGGAGCAAATCAGCTATCGTGATGCGGCCCTTTGGTATGGCAGCGATAAACCAGATCTGCGCAACCCCATTAAAATGCAAGTGGTTTCCGAGCATTTTGCCGGTTCGGGTTTTGCCATTTTCGCAAAGCTCTTGGAGCAAGAGGGTACGGAAATTCGTGCTATTCCGGCACCGAAGGGCGGCAGCAGAAAATTCTGTGACCGTATGAACGCTTTTGCGCAAAAAGAAGGGCTGCCCGGAATGGGCTATATCTTCTGGCGCGACCAAGGCGAAGGCATGGAGGCGGCTGGACCATTGGCCAAGAACATTGGTCCCGAGCGCACAGAGGCCATTCGCCAGCAGTTGGGCCTTGGCGTTGGTGACGCTGCATTCTTCTTGGGCGGCAAACCGAAAGCGTTTGAAGGGGTAGCTGGTAAAGCGCGCATGGTGATTGGTGATGAATTGGGCCTGACAGACAAAGATCGTTTCGCCTTTGCCTGGATTGTTGATTTCCCGATCTATGAGAAGGACGAAGAAACCGGCAAGATTGATTTTGAGCACAATCCCTTCTCAATGCCGCAAGGCGGGATGGAGGCGCTCCAGGGCGATCCTTTGCAAGTTTTGGGCTATCAATATGATNTGGCCTGCAACGGCTATGAGCTGCTCAGTGGTGCGATTCGGAATCACCGCCCNGAGATCATGTTCAAAGCCTTTGAGATTGCTGGCTATGGCAAGGAAGAGGTGGAAAAGCGGTTTGGTGGCATGGTCAATGCCTTCCAATACGGCGCGCCGCCCCACGGTGGTTGTGCGGCCGGTATTGACCGGATTGTGATGCTTTTGGCTGATGAGGCAAATATTCGCGAAGTGATCATGTTCCCGATGAACCAAAGGGCAGAAGATCTTATGATGGCCGCCCCGTCCGAGCCAATGAATGAGCAATTGCGGGAATTGTCGCTGCGGGTCATCGCTCCGGAGTAGCGCCTATAGCCTAGGGTCGGCGCGATGGGGCCGGGTGGCGTGCCTGCGCTGGCCCCTGTCAGACCGCTATTTTTCAGCCAAAAAATCTGTTAATGCGGCGCGGAGGTCAGATCGGTTCTGCGTGTTTGAATATTGCTCGGCGGCGCGCTCCAAAGTTGGATCTGAGGCTGTGCGGGCCACGCCAGCGATAAAGGCTGCGAGATAGTCTGATTGCGCCCCTGCCTTTTCGTGGTTGTTGAGTAATTCTAGCGCGTGAACCACATCCTCTTGTAGCGCGCGTTGATCTGCTTCAAATGCTAAATCTGGCAAGAGGCGTATGTCCATTGGGCGACGATGATGTGGCAGATTCATCAAGATTGCACTTTGGAATCCCGCGATGGAATTGAGTGGTTTTTCGATAAAACTATCCGCGCCCGCCTCTATCGCAGCTTTGGCCCGGTTCGGATCTGCAGAAAGTCCGATGATTGTCTGAGTGCGCGGATTGGCCTGCGCCAGCTCCGAGATCAGCACCGCGCCATCCCCATCTGGGAGGCCCATATCAACAATGGCCACGTCGGGACGATAAATTCTGAGGTGCCGCCGCGCGCTTTCGATACAGTCTGCGCGTCTTAATCGGGCGCCGGAGGTTATGCAGATTAAGCGCACGGCCTCTCCCGCCGTGAGGCTGTCTTCCACCAGCAGGACCATCAAGCCATGCAATGGTCTCCGGCTGGTCGGTTTGAGTGAGTGTAACGTGTTCGACATCCCGGTCATGATCGCCCCCTTATTTCCAGATCATGGATCAGTTTTGCGCTCAAACACTCTAATGCTTGGTTAATGGAACTTGCCTTATTTGGGGGTGCGGCTTTACAAGACGAAAAACAGGAGATGAAAATGATTGGACGGCTGAATCACGTGGCAATTGCAGTGCCTGATTTGCAAGCGGCTGCAGCGCAATATGAAACAACTCTGGGGGCAAAAGTTGGCCCGCCACAAGATGAGCCTGATCACGGTGTGACAGTTGTTTTTATCGAGTTGCCAAATACAAAAATTGAGCTTCTGTTCCCTTTGGGGGAGGGCTCGCCAATCGAGAGTTTCTTGGCTAAAAACCCTTCTGGTGGCATTCATCATATCTGCTATGAGGTGGATGATATCCTCGCAGCGCGGGCGCAATTGCAAAGTCAGGGCGCGCGGGTATTGGGCAGCGGCGAGCCAAAAATTGGTGCACATGGCAAGCCCGTGCTCTTTTTGCATCCCAAGGACTTCACGGGGTGCCTCATTGAGCTAGAACAAGTCTAAGTTTAAATAAATTATCAGGGAACTCTCATGCCAATCACCTCTGCGCTCGTCCTTTTTGCCGTCATTTGGTTTTTGACCTTGTTCATTGTCTTGCCGCTGCGCTTGCAAACTCAAGGGGATGTCGGCGAAATNGAACCTGGCACCCATGCGGGCAGCCCTGAAAATCCACAAATGAAAAAACGNTTTATGGTAACAACCGTTGTCGCCCTCGGGATTTGGGCGGTTGTTGCAGGCACGATTATCAGCGGTGTGATTTCTGTTCGTGACATTGATTGGTTTAATCGGATGGCAACGCCCGAAGTCTCTCGAACTGATGGGTAAAGGTTGCGGCACCCAGAATCGGNATGAATAATCCCACCAGTGGNATGGTCAGAGGAATCGCCATCAAGATCCCAGCGATCCAAATNGAGCCGCGATGGCGCTGGAANAGCGCTTGCGCTTGTGCGCGTGGCAGGCGTCTCATGGCGGCCATGTGAAAATATTCCCGGCCCATGAGATAGCCGTTGGTGGCCCAGAATACGAAGGGTGCCAAAAGTGGCAAAATCATTGAGATAATCAAAGCGCCGATGTTGGCGAGGATCAAAATCCCTAAAAATTTGATGCTGACCAGAATTTGATCTGTCAGCTTGGGCGCTGTTTGATGCGGAAGATGCGGATAGTGGCGCTCCTCAACCGCGCGTGCGACCTCATCTAGAAATAATGCGATAATCGCTGAGGCCACGGGAACCATCAGCCAAATTGACAGGGCTATGGTGAATAAAACACCGCCAATATTGATCAAGGTGCCAAGCCAAGTTTGATCGCCGATCAGCCCAGCCACTAAAGTTGAGGACAGCAGTTGGTTGACGCCAAAGATCACCAATAGGCAGGCGGCGACCAATAACACGATGGTAAGCCCCAATCCGCGCCATAGCACGCGGCGAAATCGTGGGTCATCAAATTGGGCGATAGATTTAAGAAAATCTGAGACAATCATTCATGAAGCCAATGGGTGAGTGCGGTAACATCAGGGCGCGGACGGTCAGGCATCTGGACCGGTCCGGTGCCGATGTGAACAATACCGGCGACAGTTTCATGCGGTGCAAGGGCCAGGGCTTCGGTGCAAAAATCCCGATTGTGCGAGGCCCAACCCGAAAGCCAGTTGGCCCCCCAGCCGCTGGCCAAAGCCGCGTTCAGCAGCGCCAGGCAGACCGCGCCGGCGGAATAGGTCTGCTCAATTTGTGGAAACCTATCGCAGGGTTTTGGGCTGGCGACGACCACAACAGCCAATTGCCCGTTTTCGAATTGCTGGCTGGCTTTGTCNGGGTCAACCACTTCTGGCCCGACCGTCTGTGCCAATTTACGGGCCAAAGCGCCCAGGCGACGCAATGCGGCTTGCTCGAGAACAATGAAGCGCCACGGCTCCAGCTTGCCATGATCTGGTGTGCGCGCAGCAGTGCAGAGAAGCGCCTCTAGCGCCTCCCGGTCAGGCACCGGNGCAGTTAAGATTTTCGCCGGGCGAGAGCGGCGGGTTTTCAAAAAGGTCAAAGCATCTGTCATGAGCTATGATGTGGGGCATTGATCGGGGTTTCGCAAGGGTTTTGGCCGCGTAATTTAGCAGCGATGAAATGCGGCCAAATCATCAACCCAACTGTGAATGAAATCAGCAAACTTGCCGCGCGGTTGGCGCTTGGCAAAGGTTTCTGCAAAAGGGTCAGGAGCNACAATTGTGCTGTTGGCNAAAGTGGAAATGGNGGCATGGCCGCAAAANGGGACATAGACCTCAGAATATCCTCCCTCATGGACCAAAACCAAACGGCCAGAACAGAGCTCTTCCGCGCTCNCTTTTATAGCGGCGGTCATGGCGCTGAAGGTCTGCGCTGTCGCAAGCATGCGGGACAATGGATCAATAGCTGCGGCATCATAGCCACAGGCAACAACGATCAAATCTGGTTTGAAACGTTGCAAGGCAGGCTGAACGATATGTTCGATCACCTGCAT
>JGI26260J51721_1001107_pt1 | contig 11656 bp, 6 predicted proteins | sample SaaInlV_120m_DNA_4_FD_51721 | JGI IMG/M metagenome (IMG submission 51721)
GCACCTTGGCGATTACATCTACGAATATGCGCAGGGAGTCTACGCTAACCCTTATGTGGTCGACTCATTGGGAAGAGCCGTGGTGCCTGAGCATGAAATACTGGCGGTTAAAGCCGGACACTCGATACTGGTTTCGATTCGTTTTTGGCGGGGTGATCTCACCGATCGGCCGCACACAAACCTTGCCTGAGGGCGCCGTAGAGACGTTCACCGTGGCGGTATGTTCGTGCTCCAACTATCCTCAAGGGTATTTCAATGCCTACAGAGATATTGCCACCGCCGATGTTGATGTTGTCATGCACCTTGGCGATTACATCTACGAATATGCACAGGGAGTCTACGCTAACCCTTATGTGGTCGACTCATTGGGAAGAGCCGTGGTGCCTGAGCATGAAATACTGGCCTTGGAGGACTATCGCCAACGCTATGGCTTGTATCGCACAGATACGGACCTACAGGCTGCTCACGCTGCACACCCCTGGATTTGTGTTTGGGACGACCATGAATTAGCAAATAATACGTGGCAAGAGGGAGCACAAAATCACAATGATGGCGAAGGGGATTTTGCTACCCGTATTCAAATGGCTCGAAAGGCATACCATGAATGGATGCCTATTCGAACACCCGCGCAAACCGACCAAGGTCCGATTTATCGGTCTTTCCGGGTGGGCGATTTAGCAGACATTATTATGTTGGATACGCGGCTTGTGGGTCGTGACGAGCAGCTTGACTATAGACGTGATCTTATTGATGCCAAGCGCGCGCCCCAAGTGTTCAAGGACACCTTGCTTCGTGACCCTAAGCGTACTCTGTTGGGTGAAGACCAGCTGAACTGGCTCGCCAACCAATTAGCGGCGAGTAAAGATCGGGGAGCACCCTGGCAATTTTTGGGACAACAGGTCTTGATGGGGAAGCTAAACATTCCTCAAATGACTCAGGAGCAGCTGGCAATGCTGACATTGCCAGAGGAAGTGCGTAGCTATGTGTTAGGCACATTGCAGCTCGGTGCCTTTGGTTTGCCAATGAATCTTGATGCATGGGATGGCTATCCCGCAGATCGAGAGCGGGTGTACCAGTTATTACTGGAGTTGGCCAATAACCCAGTGGTCGTGGCGGGAGACACCCACAACGGCTGGGCTTTTAATCTGCAAACCGAAGCAGGTCTTTCCGTTGGGGTTGAGGTTGGGTGCCCAGGCATCACCAGCCCAGGATTGGAGAGCTATTTTCCACTGCCACCGGAGCAGATGGCGAAGCTATTAAGAGGCAGCAGCTCTGAACTCCTCGCTCTGGATACCTATCGTCGGGGTTGGTCAAAGGTGACGTTGACGCCTGATGCAACAGTGAGTCAATGGCGTTTTGTGAGTTCAATTTTAGACCGTGACTATACGGTAGAGGAAACTCCGGGTTTGATCGCTAAAGTCGGAGCCCGGCAATTTAGTGGTGCTTTAAACGGGAAGCAGTAGGGTGAATTTTGCACCGCCCNCTGTATTTCTGACCGATAGTTNCCCACCCGAGTCGGTAATAATCGAGTGAGAGATTGATAAGCCTAANCCCGTACCCTTGCCAACTTCTTTTGTGGTGTAAAAAGGATCGAAGATTCGATTCANAGTGCCTTCAGGAATGCCGCCGGCGGAATCTTCGAATGTCAGCTCAATGGTGCTTTTATTTTTTTGGCGAGCGGTAATCAATATCCAGTTGAACCGATTTTCTTCGGCGCGTTCTCTGAAGGCATCACGAGCATTGGTAATAAGGTTCAACAGTACTTGTTCTAGCCGGACAGGATGAAGTTTACAGGAGGGTAAGGCCGCATCGATTTCTGNTCGAAATTCAATGCTCTCGAGTCTCATGCTAGGTTCGACTAATAGGTAAGCCTCATTAATCACCGTGTTGATATCAGCGGTGGCTTGTTCCTCGTTGGCGAGGCGGGCTGATTTACGCATGTGATCGGTAATAATGGTGGCGCGGTCAACCTGAGCGATAATTTGTTCTAACTTTGGCAGCATATGTTTTTCGGCTTTTGCCTTATCGTGCTGGTATTGCCGTTCGAGATTCTTGGCGGTAAGTTTTATGGCGTTTAAAGGCTGGTTTAGTTCATGGGCAATGCCTGCTGCCATTTCGCCAAGCGTCGCTAGCTTGTTGGTTTGTTCCAGCTGAAGGTGCCGTTCGCGCTCTTCAGTATTGTCTGTCAGGGTTAGAATGGTGTTCCCCCCTTCGAGTGCCTGAATTCGAAGACTCAATAGATGGTCCGTTCGCGTATGGATAGTAATTGGTGACGCTGGGTTTTCGTAAAAATTTAGCAGCTGCGTTTCATTTGACTCAACACTGCCGGAGTCTATCTGTTTAATCTGCGGGCCTATTTGATGGAACAAATTACTGGCTGTCTGCCCTTCGAGCGAAACATTTGAGGAAAGGTTCAGTAATTTTAGAAAATAAGCATTGTTGTAAGTTATTTGAGATTCGTTGTTCAGTAGAACGATTCCAACAGCCAATTGTTCTACTGCAGAACCCAAGGCCTGCACGGTACTTTCAAATTTTTGTATTCCAGTTTGGTCTTGAATGAAGCTGATAAATACTTGCTGCCCATTGATTTCAACGTCGCGAACTTCAATTGCGGCGATAAAATTAGTCCCATCTTTGCGGGTTAGCGTTGTTTGTAATTTTCTCGTGAATCTGCCGACTTCAGCCTCTTTAGAGGCATTAATAAGATTGTGACCCAAACCGAGTAGACTTGGGTCTGGTGCAATCGCGCTGANCTTACGACCTTTAAGCTCAGATAGTGAATATCCAAACAGTTGTTGTGANGCGNCATTAATGTTTATAACTTCGCCATTGCGCGAAATCGTAACGACCGCTTCAGACACCGAATCTAAGGTTGCCTGCAAAAGATTCTGTGAGTTTATAAGCGCCGTAACATTGGTGCGAAAACCNGCTAGGTAGCCAGATGATGTNCGGGACTCCACCACATTCATCCAGCGGCCGTCATCTAGCCTTACGAGTTTGCTGGATTCCTGTTGGCGGTGCGCGCGCAGGCGCTGCTCAACCCATAGGTCTTCCTGACCGATAGCCTCGGGGTACATACCGACTTGAATACCCTTTCGAAGCGTCTGCTCAAAGCTGACCCCTTTACGAAGCGTAGGCTCAAGTCTTAAATCAAGATTTTGGTAGCGTCGGTTGCTCATAAAAAGGCGGTCGTTTTGGTCCCACACGACAAAAGCGTCAGGGGCTTGATCTACGGCTTCTTTGAGTAGCTCCAGATCATCAACAGACCTAAACGTGTACTTAACGTACTGCTGTAAAAAATAAACAATGACACCGCTAAAAAGCGCGATGTAGGCGGTTCGTAGAATCCAACGATAGTTCGAGTTTAAAATCCAGTCTGCATTGGCTACATCCGAAAGCTGACCGGTGAGCTTCATGTAAAGAAAGCTGAGCAAAACGAGTACGGCTAGGCCTAACTGAATTAAAGCCACTTTTCGAGAGAAGAAAATGGTGCCCAGCAGAGCCATGAGCGGCACGTTAAACGTCGTGACTGCGCCTAAGCCTTGATTTGCCAGCCCAAAGGCAAGACTGACTAATAGTAAGGCCTGTGTTAGCACTGCTCTGAATTTATAGGATTGACCAAAAGCCGTGAAATAGAACGCCGGCGTTCCCAGAATAATAACGCTCCAAACAGCCCATGTAACAAAGGGAATTTCATAATTCGTGTCTGTGGCGGAGCGCACCATCATAATAACGAACACAATGAAGTGTGCACTAAAAATGAGCCAGTATGCTCTAGTAGCGAGTGAGGTTAAAAAGTGGTCTTTTTCGTTTGTTGCCATGAGTTTTACCCAACACATCCTTGTGTTGCTTGTACGAACTGGCTGTTGCTGCTTAATGTCCGGGTGCCAACTCTAATACTGAGGTCTATCCTCAGCAATGGAAAAAATGGCATTTTCTGAAGTTTATATCGGCCATTTGGGGTTGGTCACTTGCCTGTTTCTAAAGGCCAGTGCCCCAGACAATGAATATCGAATTTTTGGGGTGTCGATGAGCGGGGTTTGTTATGCGGCTACTGTTCGCTCTCCGAGCGCTTGCTAGCGCGAAATGGAAACGGTGCTACCTTAAATTTTGGTTTACAGTTACGGGGAATTTTTTCGTGAAGGAGGGCGATCGCCATGTCCCATTTAGGTCAAACAGCGTTAATCACGGGCGCTAGCTCTGGCGTGGGTGCCGCAACTGCCCTAAAGCTTGCGCAATTGGGTATTAATGTTGTGGTTAATTACAATTCTTCGCTAAGCGGCGCCCAGGCTGTTGTAAAAAATATTACCGATCTTGGTGCGCAAGCCATTGCCGTACAGGGTGATGTAAGCCAGGAAAAAGATTGTCGGCGCATTGTGGAGAAAACCATCGAGAGATTTGGGCGACTCGATATCCTCATTAATAACGCAGGCACGACGACGTTTGTACCGCATCATGACCTAGAAGGGCTCACTGAAGACATTTGGCATCAAACCTTAGGCGTCAACCTCATGGGTGCGTTTTTCATGTGCCGTGCGGCCGTACCTTATTTGCGAGAAGCAGGCTCTGGCGTGGTGGTAATGACGTCTAGTATTGCCAGCGTGACGGCTAATGGTAGTTCTATTGCGTACTGTGCCTCCAAAGCAGGTATGAACAGCCTTACGAAAACCTTGGCCAAAACCCTGGGGAGCGACGGTATTCGAGTTAATGCTGTTTTGCCCGGTTTAATAGACGGTGACTGGGCGTTTAATACTTGGGGCGGGGGTGATGAAGGTCAGTACGGCGATTTAAAAGCCCACTTTACTGACCAAACGCCACTGGGCCACGTGGTGACCCCCGATGACGTCGCCCATACGATTGTGTCTTTTGTAACTGGGTCTAAATACGTCACGGGACAATTGCTGACACTCGATGGTGGCTTTACGCTGTAGTTGGGGCGCTAGCCTAATGTTTTCCATTTGCCATAGGAAAACCCTTATTGAATCCGCTTATCCCTGGCGGGCCTGCTCCTCACTGAATTCAAGCCAAGCTAGGCCGGCACCATTGTGGCAGCACATTTAACCTCAGTTTTAGGCATATACAGAGCACATAGGAATTTTCTGAGGAGCAGCGACGTTCACACACCCGCCAACTGCAACACTACCTTGTGCAAGTTCATCGGGCGCTAGGCCATAGTGCTGACTTTAGTATTTACAGCATCGCTGCCCCTGGAATACTCGCCAGCAAAGATTGGGTGTAGGGCGCTTGAGGCTGGTTAAAGACCTGCGTTACTGGACCTGCCTCGACAACTTTACCTTGATACATAACCAATACCCTGTCGGCGATGTGCCGAATAACCGCCATATCGTGGGACACAAAAAGCATGGTTAAGGTTGTGCTCGCGACCCAATGCCATNANNAANTCGAGAATTTGGGCTTGTATGGTGACGTCGAGAGCCGAGACTGGCTCATCGGCAACAATGAACTCGGGACGGGTCGCGAGCGCTCGGCCAATAGCAATGCGTTGTCGCTGACCGCCAGAGAACTCATGGGGGTACTTGCGAATAAAATTTCTGGCCAGCCCCACGTCGTCCATCAGCTTTGCGATGTGCTGGTCGAGATTGGCGCGCTGGCAAATGTTGTGTAGTAGCAGCGGTTCCGCGAGCGTATCGTAAACCGTCATGCGGGGATTCAATGAAGCAAAGGGGTCTTGAAAGATCATCTGCATGCGGGAGCGAAAGTTTTTTAGGTGACGTCCTGCCAGAGCGGTGAGATTCATTTCATCAAAAGTCACTTCACCGCTGGTTATAGGAGCGAGTCGCATAATTGAACGGCCCAATGTTGATTTTCCGCTCCCAGATTCGCCCACAAGGCCCAATATTTCTCCGCGATGAATATCAAAACTCACATCATCGACGGCTTTAACGGGCTCCGNNTNGCCACTGGNNTGAAACCAGGTGCGAAGGTTGCGGACATTGATCAAAGCGTCGTCTTTGGCTTTGCCACTGTCGCGCTCGCCAGACGGAATCGCTGCGAGAAGCTTTTGGGTGTAGGGGTGCTGAGCATGNTTAAAAATAGCGTCAGGGGCACCACTTTCGACAACCTCGCCTTGTTCCATAACCACAATTTGATCGGCAATATCAGAAACGACAGCAAGGTCATGGGATATGAATAAAACCCCAATATCCCGATGCTTTTGAAGATCGGCAATGAGTCGCAAAATTTGTGCCTGAATGGTGACATCCAAAGCTGTGGTCGGTTCATCAGCAATGAGTAGTTTGGGCTCATTGATCAAAGCCATGGCAATCATGACGCGTTGGCGCATGCCGCCAGAGAACTCATGAGGGAAACTATCGAAAGTGCTGTCGGGGCTACGTATACCGACTTCGTTGAGTAACTCTATGGCGCGAGTTTTGGCATCTGCCCGGGAAAGATTGCGGTGTATAAGCAGGGGTTCGATCAGCTGTTCGCCAATGGTGAGATAGGGGTTTAAACAGGTCATTGGGTCTTGAAAAATCATCGCAATGTCACTGCCCCGAATCTTTCTTAGTTCTACTTCTGATAGTGCCAACAAGTTTCGACCTTCAAAGCTGGCGACACCGCCGTCGATACGGCCAGGAGGCGAGGGTATTAAACCTAGCAGGGCGTAACACGACACCGACTTGCCAGAACCGGATTCACCAATAATCGCAGTGATTTGCTTTGGCTCTACCGTGAAGCTCACGCCTTTCACGGCTTTTGAGGTGCCGTTTCGAGTCACAAAACTGACTTCTAAATTTTCTACATTCAGTAGGCTCATCAGTCTTTAGACCCCCGGACATCGAGTGCATCACGTAGCCCGTCACCCAGAAAGTTCAGGGAAAATAACGTGGTGGTTAAGGCTAGCCCTGGAAAAATAAGCAGCCAGGGATACTCTTCCATGGTCTCTGCTCCGTAACTAATGAGCAGGCCCCATGATGTTTGGGGTGGCTGGATTCCCAGCCCCAAGAAGCTCAAAAATGCTTCTAAAAGCATCACCGAAGGAATAGTGAGCGTGGTGTAGACAATAATTGGCCCCAGGGCATTGGGTATGACATGCCGCCGGATAATTGCCGCCGGGGAGAGACCTAGTGAGATGGCGGCTTCGACAAATTCTTGTTGTCGCAACGATTGAACCTGTGAACGCATGATGCGGGCCATTGTTAGCCATTCAACGGCACCAATGGCTAAGAATAGCAGTAGCACGTTGCGACCAAAGACCACCATTAACAACACGATAAAGATCATGAAGGGTAGAGCATACAAAATGTCGACGATACGCATCATTACGGCATCGACTCGACCGCCGACGTAACCCGCAATGGCTCCCCAAGTCACCCCAATAAGTAGCGCTACAGCGGTTGCAATGAACCCTACCGCGAGTGATACACGGCCTCCGTACATCACCTGTGTCAGCACATCTCTACCAAAAACGTCGGTTCCCAACCAATGCGCAGCTGAAGGGGGTGATGCGCCAAGGTCAAGATTCTGTGCTTCATAGCTGTAAGGCGCTAACCATGGCGTGAGCAGCGCTATTACGATGAACAGGAGTAGGGTAATACCGCCACCCACCGCCATTTTGTTTTTACGCAGTCGTTGCCAAGCGTCGCGCCAAAGGGAGGCGCCCATTTCTGCGTTTTCAAGCAGATCAGCAGGCTCGCTCGATTGGAGTGTTGTCATTTCCCACCTCCAGACAGCTGACTGCGCAGTCGTGGGTTGAGCCACGCTGCTGCAACGTCGCTGATGAGGTTGAACAGCACGATGAGCGTAGAGAGGAAGACCGTGGTGCCCAAAATCATGGTGTAGTCACGGTTAAAGGCGGCTTGCACGTAGAATCGCCCTAAACCTGGGATTTGAAAAATGGTTTCTACCACAAAGGATCCGGCGAGTAGCCCGGCGAAGGCAGGGCCAAGGAAGGCGATCACAGGGATGAGGCCGCCGCGCAAAGCGTGCTTGCTCACCACTTGCCACTCGGGCAGGCCTTTAGCACGGGCGGTACGAATGTAATCCTGAGATAAAATTTCTAGCATGCCTGCTCGGGATAACCGTGCCACATAAGCCGCATATGCTGCGCCAAGAGTAATGGAGGGTAGTATTTTGTCTCCCGGAATCGATCCCCAGCCTGAGATCGGAAGCCATTCGAGATAAATTCCGAAAACGAGTACTAACAAAGGGCCCAACAAAAAAGACGGCATACAAATGCCAATCATTGCCAAACTCATGGGAATGTAATCTTGCCGGGTATTCGGTTTGAGAGAAGCTAGAACACCTGCCGTGACACCGATTATCAGGGCAATAAGTAGGGCGTAGAAGCCCAGCTCCGCGGTTACAGGAAGCCCTGAAAACAAAATTTCATTAACGCTGCGCCCCGGGTACTTAAAAGACGGCCCCAATTCACCTTGAGCTAGATCCGTGAGGTAAGCAAAGTATTGTTCATATAACGGTAAGTCTAATTTGTATTGGGCTTCCAGCGCCCGCTTGACCTCGGGGAGCACCACTTTTTCAGCATCAAAAGGCCCGCCAGGTGCAGCTCTAACCAAAAAGAAGGTGGCCGTAATCACGATAAAAATAACCGGTATGGCCTGCAGCAGTCGGCTGATTATGAAGCGCAACATTACTTCACCTCCCCAGAGAGCGTTTGCTCGGGGTGCAGTTTGACGTACTTCAAATTTAGTGAATCCATAAGGTTGGGGTAAATACCTTCTACGCTGGGATGGATGAGATGTTTGCTGGTGTAGGTGTAAATAGGAATGATGGGCATCTCCTCCATGAGCATGGTTTCTGCCTCGGTGAACAGCGCATAGCGCTCTTCCCGTGATTGGGCTCTGGGTGCTCTCTGAAGAATCAGGTCGTCGTAAATGGGGTTGCTGTATCCGGTGTTGTTGTTACCGCCGTCGGTAATGAATAAATCTAAAAAGTTGTTGGCATCCACGTAGTCGCCAATCCAGCCTCGTCGGGCCACTTGGAAATCGCGCTGGGACACCGAGTTGAGATAAACCTTCCACTCTTGGTTTGCCAGCGTGATGTCGACATTAAGCTCCGACTTCCACATTTGCTGAATGGCAACGGCTATTTTTCGATGTGCTTCCTGTGTGTTGTAAATAATCTCAAGTCCCGGCCAACCCTCGCCGTTGGGGTAGCCTGCCTCTGCCAGTAGGGCACGGGCCTTATCGGGATCGTAGCGGAATACTTGAGGTGGGAAATACCCAAGGGTGTCTGGAGGCGTAATGCTATAGGCCGGTACGGCCGTTTCCTGCAGCACGCTGCGAACCAGTTTCTCTCTATCGACTGCCATCGACAGCGCTTGTCGTACTTTTACATTGTCTACCGGTGGACGTTCTGTATTTACCAAATAGTAATAGGTCCCCAGATAAGGCGATTGCAGATAGGGTGTGTTTGGCCGTTCGCGATACACGGGTATTTTATCGAGTGGTACCACGGCGGTGTAGTGAAGCTGCTCGACCCGGAACATGCGTTCTTCGCTGACCACGTTTTCAGTGGGGTAGAACACCACACCATTTAAGCTCACCTTGTCCCTGTCCCAATAGTGCTCGCTCTTGGCCATTTTGATGTGACGGTTGAGTGCCCAATCTGTTAATACAAAGGCGCCGTTGCTCACCATGCTGCCGACTCGGGTCCAGGGCGTGAAGCGATCGGTCATCTTGCCAAATTTAAGCAGTGTTTCCGGGTGCACGGCAAAGGTGCTGTAGTGATCCATAAGCTGAATGAAATAGGGGGTCGGGGCATTTAGAGTGACTTCCAGCGTTGTGTCATTTAGTGCTTTTACCCCAACTTCGGCAAAGTCCTTAATTTTACCCTTGGCGTAGGCCTCGGCGTTTTTAACGGGGTACAACATGTAGGCGTAGAGGTTGCCGGTTTCCGGGTGCAGTGCCCGATTCCAGCTCCACACATAGTCACCGGCCGTCATTTGCTCGCCGTTGGACCAGCGCGCCTCAGGGTTGAGGAAAAAAGTGATCACTTTTCCCTCATCGCTGAACTCCCAGCGNTGAGCGACACCGGGCTCTGGCTCGAGCGTAATGGGATTTTTAACCGCCAGTCCTTCAAACAGTGCTCTGATGAGGTGGTTTTCAGGAACGCCTGTCACTACGTGAGGNTCTAGGCCCTGAGGTTCGGCGCCATTGCCGTAGTGTAAAATTCCGGTGCGGTTGCCTTCGAGCACGTTACTCTCGCCCGCACCGCAGGCCATTAANCTGGTTGCGATTACTATCGAGAATAGTGCTCGAAGTAATTCCCCGGAAACATTTGCGATTTTCACGTGGTCACTGCCTTAATTACAAATTCTGAAATGGGCGCTGCATCAGTTTTATAGAACCCAANAGGGCTTACAGCTGCGGGGTGCACTATGACATAGGAGCAGGCCCTCTTGCAGCCCTGAGTTCGGTTCCATTAGCGCCAATCAGAAATGCCAATCGTCGTGCACATTGTGAGTAATAGCAGCAGATAACCCGCTGCCTCTGGTAAACTTGCCGCCATTCTGTTGTTTAAATCTGGAGTATTGACCCGTGACTGTGCGCACTCGCGTTGCCCCGTCCCCCACCGGTGACCCTCATGTGGGAACTGCCTACATGGCCCTCTTTAACCGGTGCTTTGCTCGTGCCCACGGTGGCCAGTTTATTTTGCGTATCGAAGACACCGATCGTGCTCGCAGTACTCCCGAAGCGGAACAGGCGGTATTGAAGTCTTTACGTTGGCTAGGACTCGACTGGGATGAAGGCCCCGATATAGGCGGTCAGCACGGGCCGTATCGGCAAAGTGAGCGAGGAGACACCTACGCNCAGTATGCCTGGCAGCTAGTGGAGGCGGGCAAGGCGTTTGTGTGTTANCGGACAACCGAGGAGCTCAATACGCTGCGCGAGGCTCGTAGAGAGTCGGGCACTAGCACGGCGCTGAAGCCCTCAGACCTTATTTTGTCGTCTGAAGAGCAGGCCCTTCGAAAGGCGGCCGATGCGCCTTTTGTGATTCGTATGATGGTGCCCGAGGTTGCCGGTGCCTGCGCTATTAAAGATATGCTGCGAGGCACGATTGAGTTGGACTGGAGCATGGTTGATGCTCAGATTTTGCTGAAGTCGGATGGCATGCCCACTTACCACTTGGCCAATGTTGTCGATGACCACCTTATGGAAATCAGTCATGTCATTCGGGGTGAGGAGTGGATTAATTCAGCACCTAAGCACCAGTTGTTGTACGAGTACTTTGGTTGGGACATGCCTGAACTTTGNCATTTACCGCTGTTGCGAAACCCCGACAAATCAAAACTTAGCAAGCGTAAAAACCCGACCAGTATTTTGTATTACCAACGCATGGGCTTTTTGCCCGAAGCGTTGCTGAACTATTTGGGTCGCATGGGCTGGTCTATGCCTGATGAGCGCGAGAAGTTTACGCTGACAGAAATGGAACAGGTTTTCGATATTCAGCGGGTTTCCTTGGGAGGGCCTATCTTCGATGTTGAAAAACTAAACTGGCTTAATGGCCTATGGATTCGTGAGGACTTGACCACCTCGCAGTTGGGTCAGCGCCTGCAAGACTGGGCGCTAAATGCTGAAATGCTCGAAAAAATTCTACCCCACGCCCAATCGCGGATGAATGTCTTGTCAGACTTCATTCCTTTGTCGGCCTATTTAGTATCAGGGACATTGCC